>Ga0153954_1000009_pt1 | contig 272697 bp, 231 predicted proteins | sample TSFL038MetaG_FD_102277 | JGI IMG/M metagenome (GOLD analysis project Ga0153954, IMG submission 102277) | Attine ant fungus gardens microbial communities from Florida, USA - TSFL038 MetaG | ecosystem: Host-associated > Fungi > Mycelium > Unclassified | place: USA: Florida, Wekiwa Springs State...
CCCGCAAAAATAAATCCCAAATCTGTGGAAAAACTTTGCGGTCAATTACACCCTTCTATGCCAAACTCAAAATAAGCAGAAAGAACGGCCCGATTGCGCCAGCAATCGGGCCGTTCTGTTTTTTACCCCAAAGAAAGGATCAGGCAATGCAGTCAGCAACCGGCACAATCCACTGTTCCCTGCACCCTGTCTTTCGCACAGTTGCACAGTTCCGGAATAAAGAAACTGCACAGTCCCTGTGCTATCGCCTCTAACCCACACAAAACAAACAACCCCGGAATGGATTCCACTGTGCCGAACGCGCGTAATTGTTCGCAGCCGGACACCGCCCTACTGCACCGGAACGCGCAAATCCCCACCCGTCATCTCCTTCGGCAGTCCAAGGTCCAGCAGGTTCAGCAGCGTGGGCGAAATATCGCGCAGTGCCCCATCCGCCCGCAGCCGGAAGTGCTCAGCCCCCTCACCGACGTAGAGGAACGGCACCGGATTGGTCGTATGCGCCGTATGCGGCCCGCCAGTCACCGGATCCACCATCAGCTCCGCATTGCCGTGGTCAGCGGTAATGAGCCAGTTGCCATTGCGCTTCCGCACAGCATCATAGATACGGCCCAACTGCACATCCACGGCCTCGCAAGCCTTGATGGTCGGCTCCAGCTTCCCGGAGTGCCCCACCATATCAGCATTCGCAAAGTTCGCCACAATCAAATCAAACGCCGTGTCATTCACGGCCTTCACAATCGTGTCTCCAATCGCCTCAGCCCGCATCTCCGGCGCAAGGTCATAAGTAGCCACCTTCAGCGAAGGAAGAAGCGCGCGATCCTCACCGGGAAACGGCGTCTCAATCCCGCCGTTGAAGAAATACGTCACATGCGCAAACTTCTCCGTCTCCGCCACGCGCAGGTTCCGCAGCGAGTGAGCCGAAAGAACATTCGCAAGAATGTTGTCCATCGACTCCGGCAGAATCACCAGCGGCAGCTCGTAGAGCTTGTCATACTGCGTCATGCAGGTGTAGTGCAGATTCTTCGGAATCTCGCTGCGCGGAATAATTTCATCCAGCGACTCCCACGCATCCAGATCCCGCCCGCCCCTCTTGTTCAAGCCGCTCTCACGCGCAAGCACACGCGTAATCTGCCGCGCACGATCCGCGCGAAAGTTGAAATTGATGCACACATCCTCATCACGAATCTGCGCAACTGGCTTGCCATTCGCATCCGTCACAACAAAGGGAACAAGAAATTCATCCGTAACGCCGTTGTTGTAGCTTTCCTTGATCTTGGCAACAGGATCAGCAGTAGCTCCACCTTCAGCCTTGCCCGTAACCATCGCGTCAAAGGCCTTGCGCTCGCGCTCCCAGCGCTTGTCACGGTCCATCGCATAGTAGCGGCCACTCACCGATGCCAGCTTGCCGATGCCATATTCGCGCATCTTCTGCTGCAACGCTTCAATATAGCCAGCTCCCGAAGTCGGCAACGTATCGCGCCCATCCATGAAGGCATGAACAAAAACGCGCTCCAGCTTGTATTCCCGCGCAGCGCGAAGCAGCGCGTAGAGATGGTTCTGATGCGAGTGCACACCACCGTCAGAGACGAGGCCGAAGAGGTGAAGCTGGCGGTTGTTTTCGCGGGCGCGCTTCATAGCCTGCTCGATGGCGGGCTCTTTGGAGAATTCATTGGCGGCTATCAGCGCGTCAATGCGGGTAATGTCCATGCGGACGACGCGGCCCGCGCCGATGTTGAGATGGCCGACTTCGCTGTTGCCCATCTGCCCATCAGGCAGCCCGACAAAGTGCTCCGAAGCACGAATCAGCGTATTAGGAAACTCGCGCAGAAGTTTGTCATAAGCAGGCTTGCGAGCCAGCGCGATGGCATTGTTGGCGGTTTCGGCGCGGTAGCCCCATCCGTCAAGGATGGTAAGAACGAGAGGACGTTTGGACACGAAAGGAGTGCTCCTGAATCGATCAAAGTTCCAGGTTCAGGATAAATGGTGGGTGGGAAAGGGAGGTGCTGTGGCTCACATACGCTTGATCGGAAGCATCGTCTGAGTACAATGCTTCCGATCAAGCGTGAATTTGTCTCAGGGCTTGGGGTGTGAAGCGGCGTTTTGTGCGGCGAGGATTTCGGCGTTGTGCTCCTTTACGGTTTCATGCCAGAGGTCCTGGACCTTCTGGGCATAGGCTGCATTCTGTTCGTCGTCGAGGGGCTTGAGGACAGATTGATACGCCGCGGCTGCCTTCTGATAGGCGGCCTTTTGTTCCGGCGTGAGTTCCTTGATTCGTTTGGTCAGGAGAGCGTTCTCGCCATTTGCGTCCATGGCATTGGCTGCGCTGGTGTCGGCGGCATGGCCTACGGCGCCTTGCTGAATGGCATCGATGACGCGCTGAGTGGAGACGCGGGCGAACTCCTGTCCCGTGGGGCCTTGATAGACGAGAATCAGGCTGCTGAGGTCTTCGGCGCTGAGGTATTTGCGGTAGACGGGGAGATAGATTTCCGCCAGATCAATGGCATGCACTTTGTGCTCGAATGCGGACCACACTGCAGGCGGAAACCATGCGGGGATTCGCTTGTGGGATTCGGTCAGCTGCATGTCTGAGGCTGCTTTGGAGCCTCCGAGTGTGCCTGCGGCCTGGAGGTATTCGGCCAGCTGGGCTTGGGTAATGGGTGGGCCCGCGGGTGGGGTGGGTTGTGCGGTGATTTTTTGTATTGAGGCGAGGGACAGAGAGAAAAGGAACAGAGTGCGGGCCAAACGGCTGAAGCGAGACATTTGTAGTCCTTGGACTCGAGTGAGGTTGGCTACGGTTGAAACTCTAACATGACCAACAGAAATCAGCCAGTCCATGACACACAGGAAGCGTAAAAAATAAAGGGCGAATGAATCAGGCAACTGCTACATTCTTCTTCCTGTACGTCGCGGTGAGACGTTTGCCGAGTTGAATCGCAGGATTCTCTAAGACATAGAAGAGCCCAGCAGATACCAAACCTGTCGACAGCAAGGCGAGAGCTACACCCAGGCAGACAGAATGCGGAAAAAGAACCACGCAGGAAAGCCAGAGCATCGGAACATGAGATACGTAAATTCCGTAAGAATACTTCGCTACATGCTTGCTAATTGACCGCACAATGCGGCTCGTAATCTGCTCAACGAGGTTGCCGAAGAGACGGAGTCGCAGCATTTCCGCAGCATGCTCTATGAACACTAGGCAAACAGCCAAGGTACGGAGCACATCGAGGTTGGCTATATCGGAATCAGCATGAACACGCCCAGTGGAAGCAATCATGAATAGTACGTCCCCAATAAATATTGGGATTGAACAGATTGTCAATTCTAAAGTCGATGTAGAACCACGTGATGGGTACTGACCGGAAGCCGAGATGGAACGGGAGGAGAAAGAACAAATGCCCCTCCCGACCAGCGGGAGGGGCACGATTGTTGCGTGGCGCAGAGCGCGTAGTTGCCCGTGCGGCCAGCACCTAGCCGTTGTAGTTGAGGCTTTCAATGCCGAGGAACTCAGCGCCGGAGCCTAGCTCTTCTTCAATGCGGAGAAGCTGGTTGTACTTGGCGATGCGGTCGGTGCGGCTGGCCGAGCCAGTCTTGATCTGACCCACCTCAGTTGCCACGGCAAGGTCAGCGATGAAGGTGTCTTCCGACTCGCCGGAACGGTGGCTCATGACCGAGGTGTAACCGTAGCGGGTGGCCAGCGCAATGGCGTCAAGGGTTTCCGTGAGCGTGCCGATCTGGTTGACCTTGATGAGGATGGAGTTGCCTACGCCCTCCTCTATGCCGCGTTGAAGACGGTTTACGTTAGTAACGAAGATATCGTCGCCGACAAGCTGGATGCGGTTGCCAAGCTTTTCGGTCAGCAGACGCCAGCCTGCCCAGTCATCTTCCGCAAGGCCGTCTTCGAGCGAAACAATGGGGTACTGGCGGGTCCAGTTGTCCCAGAAGTCCACCATCTGCTCGCTGGTGTGCTCGCTCTTGTCGCCCTTCTTGAAGACGTACTTCTGCTTTTCCTTGTCGTAGAACTCGCTGGAAGCGGGGTCGAGGGCGATAGCGATCTGCTCGCCGGGCTTGTAGCCTGCCACGTCGATGGCTTCAAGAATGAGCTCGATCGCTTCGTCGTTGGACTTGAGCGAGGGAGCGAAGCCGCCTTCGTCACCAACGGCGGTGTTGTAGCCCTTCTTCTTGAGCACGGACTTGAGGGTGTGAAAGGTTTCGGCAGACCAGCGAAGCGCATCACTGAAGCGCTCAGCGCCAACAGGCATAATCATGAACTCCTGGAAGTCTACATTCGAGTCCGCATGCGCCCCACCGTTGAGAACGTTGAGCATGGGCGTGGGCAGGATGGCCGCGTTAACTCCGCCGAGATAGCGATAAAGCGGGATTTCGAGCGTCTGCGCCACAGCACGTGCATTGGCAAGCGAAACAGCAAGAATCGCATTTGCACCAAGCTTGCCCTTGTTGGGCGTACCGTCCAGGGCGATCATGGTTTGGTCGATGAGGCGCTGGTTGGCAGCGTCCATGCCTTCCAGCTCGGGGGCAATGATGGTTTCCACGTTATCAACAGCCTGCAGAACGCCCTTGCCAAGATAAACGCTCTTATCGCCATCGCGAAGCTCAACGGCTTCGTGCTCGCCAGTGGAGGCGCCGGAAGGCACAATGGCGCGGCCCAGCGCGCCGGATTCGAGGATAACGTCAGCCTCAACAGTGGGGTTTCCGCGCGAATCAAGCACTTCTCGGGCGCGAATAGCAGCAATCTCAGTCATATCAGTCCTCGCAATGCGGTGCAGCAGCCGGTCATTCAGTTTGGGACGGCGGTCGACAGCCACGGAGTTACCGGCGAGGCCCTGAATCGTCGTCAGCAGCTCTGGTCCGCGTGTCATTTTTCGCTATCCCCAGGGGTTTCGTTATTAGAGAATTTCGGTAATTGTTTCCACGGAAATTCTAGCAAACGGAGCTGAATGCGCCGTTGTGGCGCAGATCACGGCTTTTTGCCCGTCTGGCACCCGTCCCTGGGGTGACAAAGGTGATTCGTAACACAATGGGAACTTTGCCCAAAGGATTGTGCGCAAAGCGATTTGCACAAGGCTAAGCTCAGGGTGGTGAGTTAGCTTTCCGGGTTCCTGCGGAATGGCGGCAGCAACCTGGCTGCTGGCGCGGGGTCCAACTAGAGAAGGAAGAGTTTGAGCGGAGTGTGTCCGCCGTGGATATGAAGGAGTTGGCAATGAGTTTAGAAATGCGGAGAACGGTTCTGCTGGGGTGCACAATCGCTGCGCTCACAGTAACGACACATGCGCAGCAGCCTGCCCAGGGCGACCAGCAGCAGGATCAAAGCCAGTCGCAGTACCAGGGACAATCGAGTCCTCCCGCGGACGACGTGATCACAACTGCCCCGCAGGATGCGCCAAGGCCAAAGCCCTCGCCAAGCAGGTATGCAACAGCGCCCGCACAGCCAACAATGCCTGCGGCGCAAGGCGATGCGGCCAACCCGATTGTGAATGGCGCAGACCCAAATGCGGGCATGAGCCCGGTGCCGAATCTGCCGCAGAACGCAGGGATGAATCCGGATAACGGGCAGGATAACGGGATTGTGCAAGTGGCTCCGCCAACTGCACCACCGCCGCCGGCGCTGAGGGCGCGTGGCTATGATCCCGATGGCGATATCGTGCATCCCGCTGCGCTGCCGCCGGGAACGCTGGAAGAAGGTGCGCAAATCCGCGTACGGCTGCTGACAGAGCTTTCGTCCACCCGCAGTGAAAAGGGCGACAGCTTCCGCGGCCGCGTAGCTTCCGATGTAATGCAGGATGGGCAGGTGCTGATCCCGGCAGGCTCTGAGATTGTGGGCAAGGTCGTTGAGGCCTCCGGCGGCCACTTTGCAGGCCACGGGACGCTCCGCCTGCGGCCGGAGACGGTAATTCTTCCGAACGGACAGCAGTACATGCTGGTGGCGCGACTGGCAGGTATGGAGAACTCGCGGACCCGCGTAGGCCGCGAAGGGACGATTGAGGCAGGCACGCGCTACAAGAAAGACGGCGTGGAATATGGCGGCGGCGTTGGCGCGGGCGTAGTTGCCGGAGCCGTACTCGGCGGACCGGCGGGCGCGCTGGCCGGAGGCTTGATCGGCGCAAGCCTGGTGACGGTCCACCTGATGCTGGATCATCCGCAGGCAACGCTCGAACCGGGCTCAACGCTGCTGTTTACGCTGAGCAACCGGCTGAGCCTGGTGGCAACCACTTCCACAGGAAATTAATTCCTCATAAAAAAAGAAAAGGCTCGATTTTGCGCTGCGGCGGCGCAAAATCGGGCCTTTTCTTTTGCCTGCGGCGGGGGATTTTCGCATCTAAGAATCTATTAAAAGAAAGAGTTTCGCAGGGCTGTTAGGCTGAAACTGGATAGGTATTCGAGCGGGAGATAACTTGAAGAGGAACCAACTGATTCTGAGCCTTGTTGTGGCTGCGTTGCTGATTATTCTTGGTGTGTGGGCATGGCATAAGACTCAATTTGATTTTGCAACGTTTCGCACGCAGCTTGCACAGGCGGACTGGAGCAGGATTGGCTGGGCGCTGGCGTGTATTTATACGGGATATGGGATCCGGTCGATACGGTGGGCGCTGTTGATGCGGCACAACCGGCGTGTTGGGCTGTTTTCGCTGCTGGGGACGCAGGTGATTGGTTTTACGGCGGTGGCGCTGATTGGGCGCGTGGCAGACCTGGTGCGGCCATACCTTGTCGCAAAGAAGACAGATACTCCGGTCAGTTCGCAGATTGCTGTGTACATCGTGGAGCGGCTTTCGGATGCCGGCGCAATGGCGCTGATTTTCTCAGCGGTAATCGTATTTTCTCCCAACTCCTCCCTGGTACACCCGGAGCTTGTACGCAAAGCCGGCTACTGGGGATTGGCAGCAACAGTAGCCGGCGCGCTGTTCCTTGTAGCACTGCGGCTTACGGGAGACGTGCTGGCATCAATGATTGAGCGCGTGCTGGGCGTAGTTTCGAAAAAGCTGGCCGAAGCTGTTGGAAGCAAGATTCGAACCTTCCGCACAGGCCTGGATACAATCCGCTCGTTCTCAGACTTTGCAATGCTGGTTTCGCTTTCGGTCGTGATGTGGTTGCTAATCGCAGGCGCATATCTGCTCACAATGCTGGCATTTGTAAAGAGCCCGGAACTGGCCGCGATGACGCCGGGCAAATGTGTTCTGCTGATGGTTGTCAGCGGCGGAGCAAGCGCTCTGCAGTTGCCCGTGGTGGGATGGTTCACGCAGATTGGCATTGTGGCTGCCGCCGTGCACAACTTCCTGAACGCATCGATTGAAGCCTCAACGGCAAGCGCTGCCACGCTGCTGCTGGTCACATTTCTGGGCATTGTGCCGATTGGCCTTATCTGGGCCCAGTTCCAGCACGTAAGCCTGCGCGGAGTGACGGAGGAAAGCGAGCACGCCACAGAAGTTCCCAGCGCAGACGTCGTCGCTGGCACTACGGAATAGTTCTGAATAAATCGCACCTTGAGAAATCAAAATCCGCTATATAGTGGGTGGATGGAAATGGACGCAGCACGCACGGAGACGATGCCATGAGTCTGATCCCCTCAGACAAGTTTGAGCAGGATGACCCGTTGGATGTTGATAGCGTAAAGGCCGAGGTTGTGCGCAATGAACGCGCCACAACAAATGTGTCCCCGATTAACAAGGCGGGGGCTGTTCGCCGAAGCCGCAGCATACAGGAGCGTGTGATGGCCGAACCAATTCCTGCAGAAGTTCCGGCACAGGAAAATCCCCGCATCAGCGGGTCGCCACTGCCGGTGGGAACAGGCGGCACGAAGGCAAAGGATGCCGGCCACGGAAACCCGCTGGGAAGGACGCTTGTTGCCGCTCCAACTGATACGCAGGAAGATATCTCCACCGCGCATAAGGCGCTGAACGCCATGAAGCAGGCGCTGCCGCTGGTTCAGAAGCTGCTGCCTCTGTTGGATGGCAATGTTCTTGCAGTGGTAAGCAATCTGCTCGTACCACGGCCTCATACACCGCAACAGGTTAACCTTGCTCCGCTTGAGTCGCACATGACCGAGATGCAGCTGATGCATCACGACCTGCGCAGCAAGGTAACGGAGCAGAACACCAGCCTCAAGCGCGTAGAAGACCAGTTGGAAATGGTAAAGGAAGCTACTGATCGCAACACCCTGGAGCAGCAGGAGCTTCTGGAAGACCTGCGCAGTCTTGGCAACAAATTCAATTTCATTGCGGCACTGATCTTCGGCCTGCTGATCCTGTCGGTCATCCTGAATCTGCTCCTGTTCATGCACCTCAAGCAGGCACTTCCTTAGGGTTGAAGACAACCTGTGGAAAATCCTTGTCAAGTCCTTTTCTGGAAATTATTTTGTAACTCGTTTCTTCTCAATAAAAAGTTCTTCACGCAATTTGCGGTGAATTAACCCCAAATATGCAACACTAAGAATGAGCAGGAAGAACGGCCCGATTCCTTGGGAATCGGGCCGTTCTGTTTTTGCCCCAAAGACCAAAAGAAAGGAACAGGCAATGCAAATGACGACCGGCTCAATCAACTGTCCCCTGCACCCGGTACCCTGCACCCTGTCCTTCGCACAGTTGCACAGTTCCGGAATAAAGAAACTGCACAGCCGCTGTGCAATCGTCTGCAGCTCAAACAAAACAAACGGCCTCAGAATCGACCCCGCTGTGCTCAACGCGCAACAATCATCGCGGTCCAGCGCAATGCCGCCGGCAATTACACTCAATAGGATGACTCGCAGCGAACAGGAAGCAGCTCAGATGGACTTGCTTTTCGAAGCGAAAGAGCCGGTTTCGCCGCCGGAATCTTCCCGGAAAGCTCCCGTAGATTCGCCGCTCACACGCCGCATCTGGCCGGTGCATGAGCTGGTGGAGCGCGCACGCGAGCTGGTGGAGCGCGAGTTTGCAGATGTATGGGTAGAGGGTGAAATCTCCAACCTGCGGCCCGCGCCTTCAGGCCATCTCTATTTCACACTGAAGGATTCAGACGCACAGTTGCCAGTGGTCTTCTTCCGCCGGCAGGCAATGCTGTTGCGTTTTAAGCCGGAAGACGGCATGCATGTGCTGGCACGCGGACGCGTAAGCATCTACGACCAGCGCGGACAGATGCAGCTCGTAGCGGAAACGCTGGAGCCAGTGGGAACAGGCTCACTGCAACTGGCCTTTGAACAACTGCGCAACAAGCTGAAAGCGGAAGGTCTGTTTGAGAGCGAACGCAAGAAACCACTGCCAGCCTTTCCGCGCACGGTGGGCATTGTGACCTCCCCAACAGGGGCAGTCATCCGCGATTTTCTCAATGTTGCCAACCGCAGGCACTCCGGCCTGAATGTGCTTCTCTTCCCCGTCACGGTTCAGGGCGACTCCGCTGAGAGCGAAATCGCAAATGCGATTGAGCAGCTGAATGAATCGCAGTTGGTAGACATAATCGTGATCGCACGCGGCGGCGGATCGCTCGAAGACCTGGCCGCATTCAACAGTGAGCGCGTGGCGCGAGCAGTCGCCGCATCAGAGATTCCAGTAGTCTCTGCCGTAGGGCACGAAACGGACTTCACAATTGCGGACTTTGTTGCAGACCTGCGCGCGCCCACGCCTTCCGCCGCTGCCGAACTAATCACCGAAGCACAGTTCAACATTGCGGAACGCCTGGCGCGGCTCGATCACCGCCTGATCCGCGGAGCGCAGTTTCAACTCCTGCAATCGCGGCAGCGCATGACACGAATCTCGACAAGCAGCATGGAAGCACGCATTGCCATGCTGTTGCACAGGCTTGCGCAGCGTCTGGATGATGCCGGCCTACGTATGGAGGACGCACTCCGTGAGCAGATTCGCACAAATACGCGCCGCATAGATGGATTGACTGCAGCCGTGCTTCGGCATGATCCCCGCCAGCAACTTGCATTGACAAGACACAGGCTGGTTGCGGGGTTCACGCATCTGGAACGTAGGATAGAACGCAACATATATGACAAACGCGCACGGCTGGACAAGCTGACGGCACGGCTCAATTCCCTTTCACCAATGGCCGTGCTCGAACGCGGATATGCTTTAGTGATAAATGCCGAGGGAACACTGGTGCGCTCGACGAGCCATATAGCCGCAGGAGATACAGTCATTACACATCTGAGCGATGGCAGATTCACAAGCCGCGTGGAATCGACAGAAGCGGCAACGCACAAGAAGAGACGGAGAAAATGAGCACTACAAACGCGCGCAAACTTTTTGGAACAGACGGCATTCGCGCCGTCGCCGGAGAAACTCCGCTAGATGCCCGGACAATTTATGCAACAGGGCTGGCTGTTGGCCACTCACTTGCAAAAAAGACACCGAAACCCCGCGTGATCCTGGGGCGCGATACACGCGAGTCCAGCCCATGGATTGCAGCAACAATCTCCGCCGGCATGCGCGAAGCCGGCGTTGCAGTCGAGAGTGCAGGCGTCGTCCCCACTCCGGCAATCGCGCTGCTGGCCCGTAAGCATGGCTTTGATGCGGGTGTGGTGATCTCCGCTTCGCACAATCCCTGGCGCGACAACGGAATCAAGCTCTTTGGCGGCAATGGCTTTAAGCTCCCCGATACCGTTGAGCTTGGAATCGAAGAAGAGATTTTAGAGCGCGTAGGCTCGGTGAGTACGCCGGATGTTGCTTCGCTGCCACCCGTTGAAGATAACGCAGCGCTGAAGCATGACTACATTGAGTTCTTGCTGCAGTGCGTGCCGGGGCTGAATCTGAATGGATTGAAGATTGTTGCAGACTGCGCAAATGGCGCCGCTTCCGCTGTGGCTCCCGAGCTTTTTGCCCATCTTGGCGGCGATGTAACGCTGGCGAACATCGAGCCAAATGGGCGAAATATCAATGAAGGTATCGGAGCGCTGCATCCTGATTGGGTAGCTGCACAGGTAAAAGAACGCGGTGCGGATATTGGGCTCACGTTTGACGGCGATGCAGACCGCTCCATGCTGGCAGGGCCACGCGGCACGGTAGTCAACGGCGACTCCATTCTGCTGGTAACAGGGCGCGATCTAAAGACTCGCGGGCTGCTGACAGGCGACATTGTGGTTGCGACCACAATGTCCAACATGGGACTCGAAGCAGCATTGAAGCGCTCAGGCATCAAGATGCTGCGCGCCCCCGTGGGCGACCGCTACGTGCTGGAGATGATGCAAAAGAACGATGCAGCATTGGGCGGGGAACAGTCTGGCCACATTCTCTTCCCACATCTGGCGACCACAGGCGACGGCCTGCTGACCTCGCTTGTGGTGCTGGATCTGATCGCGCGCAGCGGTAAGAGCATCGATGAATTAACCGCAGACTTGAAGACCTTCCCACAGGTAATCATCAACGTAAAAGTACGCGAGAAAAAACCGCTGGAATCGATCCCTTCCGTTGCAGAAAAGATTAAAGCCGCCGAGGAGGATCTGCAGGATTCGGGACGCGTGGTAATCCGCTACTCAGGCACAGAACCGCTGGCGCGCGTAATGATTGAGGCCGAGAATGAAGAGGCCATGAAGCGCAACGCAAATGCGATTGCAGATGCAATTCGTGCAGAACTTGGGGCCTAGCACACATGGAGACTGGCGCGATTAAAGATCGCGCCAGTTGGGACCAAAACCAAGGTCCGCAACAATCGGTACGTTGAGTTTGATAACGCCCTCCATCTCAGCGCGCACCAGCGCCTCCACTTCTTCACGCTCATTGTCTGGAACTTCAAAGAGCAGTTCGTCGTGAACCTGTAGCACCATACGCGTTTTCAGTTTGCGTTCGGTGAGCTTGCGGTCGAGCGCAATCATTGCCAGCTTGATTAAGTCAGCCGCTGTGCCTTGCAGCGGCGTGTTAATGGCAGTGCGCTCGGCAAATCCACGCTGGTTCGGATTGCGGCTCTCCATATCGGGAATGGGCCGCAGCCGCCCGAAGAGCGTGCGAACACTGCCCGTACGGCGCGTCTCTTCAAGCGTCTTTTCAATGAATGCCTGCACCCCCTGATAGCGGGCAAAGTAGCGGTCGATATAGCTGCGTGCTTCCGCTTGCGGAATGCCGAGTTGCGCGGCAAGGCCGAAGGGCGAGATACCGTAAACAATGCCGAAGTTGACAGCCTTGGCGCGGTTGCGCGTCTCCTTGTCCATTGTCTCCGCAGGCACGCCAAAGACTTCACTGGCGGTAAGCGTATGGATATCTTCGTCGTTCTGATAGGCGCGTGTAAGCAATGGATCGCCGCTGAAGTGAGCCAGAAGGCGCAGCTCAATCTGCGAGTAATCGGCAGAAAGGAGCTGCGTGCCAGGCGCGGAAATGAATGCAGCACGGATTTCGCGGCCCAGCTCAGTGCGGATGGGGATATTCTGGAGGTTAGGGTTGATCGACGACAAGCGGCCTGTTGCTGTGGCTGCAGCCTGAAACGTGGTGTGCACACGCGACTCGGAATCGGCAAGCAGTGGAAGCTGATCGATGTAGGTAGATTTCAGTTTCGAAAGATGGCGGTATTCGAGAACGAGACGCGGGACCTCGTGCTTTTCAGCGAGATTTTCGAGCACATCCTGCGCGGTGGAAATAGCTTTGCCCTTACCGCGCACATTAGGTGCAGGAAGACCGATATCCGTAAACAGAACGACGCCAAGCTGCTTGGGCGAGTTGATATTGAAGCGCTTGCCCGCAAGCTCAAAGATGCGCTCGCCGATACGGTCAATTTCGCCGGCGAAGCGGTGCGAGAGCTTGCTGAGCAGGTCTTTGTTGATGCGCACGCCTGCCTGCTCCATACGATAAAGTACAGGGGCAAGCGGGAGATCGATATCGGTGTAGACAGAAGTGACTTTGTATTCATCCACATGAGCACGCAAGACAGGCACAAGTGCATGGACTGTTGCTGCTGCGGCTGGCAGGGAGGTCGGCGGGGTCTGATGATTGCGCGCTGCCACATCCGCGAGAGATTGTGTGGCATGCGTGGGATTTAGCGCGTAGGAGAGCAGCATCGTGTCTTCAGCGTCCCCGCGCAGAGTAACGCCTTGATCGTGCAGCACGTGGAGAGCGAGCTTGAGATCGTGGACGCGCTTGGGGATGGATGCGTCTTCGAAGAGCGATTTCAGCTCAGGCGTGAGCGTTAGCTGCAAGGCTGTTCCCTGCTCCGCGCATAAGCCTAAGTTTGATTGGTTCTTCTTTTCTTCGACCTCAGCCCAGTCCAGAAGGGATTGTGTCTGAACTTCGCTGGGCTCTTCCTCTTCTTCCATCGGTGGAGGAGCAGCGTCCAATGCGAAGGAAAAACCATCTTTGCGTGCAGCAGCGCAGAAAGCAACGATTTGCTCTTCTGTCGGGGACTCGATGATTTCCGTCTTGATGGCTTGCTCAGACGGCGCCAGCTCTTTGAGCAGTGAGGTGAATTCGAGCTCGGTGAAGAGCTCGCGGCAGGCACCGATGTCAGGATCCTGCGTTTGCATCGCGTTGAGGTCGAGATTCAGCGGGACATTCTGATCGATGGTGACCAATTCCTTAGAGAGCAGAACGGCATCGCGATTTTGTTCCAGAGATTCGCGATAGCTTTTGCGCTTCACTTCGGCGGCGCGGTCGAGCACTGCCTCTACGCTGCCGAATTCCTTAATGAGATCGATGCTGCCCTTGTCGCCAATGCCAGGGGCGCCAGGAACGTTATCGATAGCATCGCCGCGCAGGGCCATCACATCGACGACTTTTTCGGGAGGCACGCCGAGCGTTTCTTCGACCTTGGCCTCGTCGAGGATGAGATTGTCCTTTTGCGGGTTGAGGATTTTTACGTGCGCGTTGACGAGCTGCATCATGTCTTTGTCGCCAGAGACGATAAAGACTTCGCGGCCCTGCTCGGAGGCCTGGCGCGAGAGCGTGCCGATGACGTCGTCGGCTTCAAAACCCTCAGCTTCAAGGATAGGGATGCGGAAGGCTTCAAGGGAGCGGCGGATGTAAGGAATCTGGCGGCGCAGGTCCTCGGGCATGGCTTCACGTTTGGCTTTATAGCCCTCGTAGCTGACTTCTTCAAAGGCTTGCAGCTTTCCATTCCACTTGCGCAGGGTGCCGATAGCCAAAGAGCGCTCGTCACGGAAAACTTTGCCGCTGACATCAAAGACGGCAGCAAAGTAGTGCGGCGCAAAATCCTGCCGCAACTTGTTAATCATGTTCACGAAAACGTAAGTAGCCGCAGTGGGCAGGCCGGAACGCGTAGACATGGGCCGCGAACGCTGCATGGCGTGGTAGGCGCGGAAGATGAACGACATAGTGTCGAGCAGGAAGACGGGCTGTTGGACTTCAGTTTGCACGTTCGTAAGTTTATCAGCGTAGGAACATGCAGTCGCCGTAACTGAAAAAACGGTATTTTGACTCGACGGCGTGGTTATAGGCGGCCAAAACATGCTCGCGTCCGGCGAAGGCACTAACCAGCATAAGCAAGCTCGATTGCGGAAGATGGAAGTTGGTGAGCAATGCCCCGACCAAGCGGAACTGGAAGCCGGGGGAGATGAAGATTTGTGTGGTGCCACTGTGCGGTTGCAGCGGAGCGCCGTTGGCAGTGAGAGCACAGTGCTCCAACGTGCGGACAGTGGTGGTGCCTACAGCTACGATGCGTCTGCCTTCGCTGCCTGCGCGGTTGACGGCTTCTGCGGTCTGCGCAGAAAGTGTATAGCGCTCGCGGTGGAGGTGGACTTCGTCGACTCGCTCGACGCGCAGCGGAGCAAAGGTGCCTAAACCTACGTGAAGAGTGACGCGAGCCGTTTCTATACCGCGTGCGGTAAGGGCTTCAAGGATTTGCGATGTGAAGTGGAGGCCTGCAGTGGGTGCGGCTACAGAACCTCGTTCATGGGAATAGACGGTCTGGTAACGCTCGCGGTCGGCGTTGGCGTCATCACGGTGGATGTAGGGCGGCAAGGGCATGTGACCGATGCGTTCCAATGCTGCGTAGAAATCCTTGGACGGCGCGAATTGCAGGAGGCGCTCGCCGAATTCGCCGCGCTCCAAAACTTCGGCTTCAAGTTCGATTTGGCCAGAAGTTGATGGGAAGACGAGGTGTTCGCCTACGGCCACTTTTTTGCCGGGGCGCACAAGAGCTCGCCAGCGGTTTTCGCCTTCGGGCTCGGTAAGCATCACTTCGATGCGTCCTGTAGGAGCTTCGCGATCGCGAACGGTGGTGCGCTGCGCGTAGAGGCGCGCAGGGATAACGCGGCTATCGTTCATCACGAGCAGATCGCCGGGATTGAGCTGCTCGGCAAAGTTCGCAAAGGACGAATCTGTCAGCGCGCCTGACCGGCGATCCATCACCAGCATGCGACTGGTACCGCGCTCGGCGGATGGCTGTTGCGCAATCAACTCCGGAGGCAGGTAAAAGTCGAAATCGGAAACACGGAGATCACTCATGCCTGTTCTTTCTTGAGATGCTGCAAAGCACGCAGGCGTGCGGTTTCAATCGCCGCGTTCAGCTCTTCGCGTTTAGATTCGAACTGCTCGGGCCGCGTATCAACCGGAACGTGTGTCCATGGACCCCAGCTGACGACAATCTTGGTGAAAGGCTTGGGGACCAGGAAGCGGTCCCAGGAGTTCATAACCCAGGCTTTCTCCGGCTCCAGATGAAACGCCCCAATGCGCGCTCCGGTTAGCTGCGCAAGCTTGATAGGCCCCATCTTCGTTTGATGAACCGGACCACGCGGGCCGTCAGCAGTAAAGATAGCTGGCTTGCCATCCTCTAAAACCTGTTTAAGGCCGAGCAAGCCCTCACGGCCAGAGCGAGAGCTGGAGCCGCGTACAGCGTCAAAGCCAAACATCTGCAGGATGCGGGTGATAAGCTCGCCGTCAAAGCTGCGGCTGATGAGAATGACCGCGCCGGTGCGGCAGAAGTAGTGTGCGCAAGGGAGGACGCACTGGTGCCAGAAGCAGAAGATTTCGGAGCCGGCTCCTCGGCCTTCGATGAGCGGCGTGACACCCTCGGGCGCAATAACCTCGTAGCGCCACGTGAGACCCAGCAGCCAAAGCAGAGCCCACACGATACGCGGGACAATGGCGAGAACAATGCGTTGGCCGAGGGTAAAGTTTGTTTCGGAGCTTGCGGTCACTCTCCTGATTTTATCTGTTGAGTGACCGCAACTCTAGCTGTACCGCAGCCAGCGAAGCAGTTCAGGCAGCGTGGCTCGTTTGCCGTACATGAGAATGCCGACGCGGTAGAGCCGTGCGGAGAGCCAGAGCACACCCCAGACGCTAACAACCAACAGCGCAATGGAAGCCGCGAACTGCCAGATGGGCGGGGTTTGCGCGCCCATGCGAAGCATCATGACGATGGGCGCAGTCGCCGGAAAGAGCGATGCAGCAATAGACCAGATGGAGTTGGGGTTGTTGATGATCAGAAAGATGAGCGAGAAGCTGATCCAGATAGGCACTGCTGCAAGGGGCGTGTACATCTGGAGTTCCTGCTCGGTTTCGCAGCTGGAAGCAAGGCCCGCAAAGAGCGAGGAGTAAAGCAGGTAGCCGAGGAGGAAGTAGACAGCGAAAAGTATGGCTTCAACTGCCGTGATATGGATAGAGAGTTGGCCATTGAGGACAGCAACTACTGCAGGATAGGTAGCAGCAGCAGCTCCGAGAACGCACCAGATAGCAAGCTGTGTAAGTCCGACTGCGCCAACGCCGATAAGCTTGCCGGCCAGCAGGTCGCTGGCTTTGACGGAGGCCAGCATAACTTCGAAGATGCGGGAGGTCTTCTCCTGAATAATGGAGCGGCCGACGTTGATGCCATAGATCATGGTGGTCATGGAGAGCATGAGTGCCATGATGTATCCCTTGAGGTAAGAGCCGACGCCACTGCTCTTGACCTCCTTGCCGGATTTATCAACCTGGCGCGTATCGACAGAAACGGCCTTCATGATGGCATCCACATCCGCTTTGCTCATGCCACGCGCGTTGAGTCGCTCAGAGGAAAGAGCATGATTCAGCGCGGATTCGAGGCGGCTTGCAATCACGATGTCGCCAGAGGATTGCGAAGTATAAGTGGCAGTAACTTTTCCAGACGAGTCGGTATCTACCCAGAACAAGCCATCCACCTCTTTGTTCCGCACCCTGTCCACAAGACTGTCGCGTTCCGATAGCGACTTGGGAACAACCACATCCACCGTGGTCTTCGCATCCTTGTCTTCGGTCAGCTGCGATTGAATATCGGTTGCAAGCTTGGCGTCCATGGTGGCCAAAAGGACATGCTTGCCGATGCCGGAGTTTTTACCCGCAAAGATGGAAATGCCGATAATGACAGCGAAAATAACCGGCACCAGAATGGTGGACATGCGAAAAGCCCGGCCGCGGATCTGCTCAAGATATTCGCGCTTTGCGACGAGAAGGATGTTACGCATCGGCCTTGCCTCCCACAGTTTGAATGAAGATTTCTTCGAGTGACGGCTCAACGAGCTCAAAGCGGTAGATGGTTGCTTTGGAGGCGGCTTCATGCAGGAGCTTTTGCGCGTCGCCATTGGGCTTGAGCCTGATTTCGGCGTGGCCAGAGTAGTTGTTCGCTTCCGCAATTTCTGAGTTTTGCAGGAACGATGCGTCACCTTCAAACTCAATGACTACGCGGTCGCGCTGGTAACGCGATTTGATTTCGCGGACGCGACCGGCAAGCACGGCTTCGCCTTTGTTGACCAGGCAGATCGAATCGCAAAGTTTTTCCACCTGGTCCATGCGATGCGTGGAGAAGAGGATAGCCTTCCCCTGATCCTTGAGCTCAATCAGCGTGCGTTCAAGCAGCGAGGCGTTGACAGGGTCGAGCCCGGAGAATGGCTCGTCCATGATGATGAGGCCGGGATCATGCAGCAGCGCAGAAATGAACTGAATCTTCTGCTGCATGCCCTTCGACAGCTCTTCAGTCTTCTTGGTCAGCGCGTCAGCAATTTCCAGTCGCTTAGCCCAGCTGACGGCGCGGGTTTGCGCATCGGCAGCCGCAACGCCATGCAACTCACCAAAAAAGACAAGCTGGTCAATGACCTTCATCTTCTTGTAGAGGCCGCGCTCTTCCGGCAGATAGCCCACGCGTTCCAGGCTTTTGCGCTCAAAGGGCTTGCCAAAGAGGTTAACCTGGCCGGAGTCAGGCATGGTGATGCCCATCATCATGCGGATGGAGCTGGTTTTTCCTGCACCGTTAGGGCCAAGCAGACCAAACATCTGGCCGGCTTCAATAGACAGGCTGAGCTGGTTGACGGCGACCTTGTTCTGGTAGGCCTTGGTCACTCCCGCGAGTTCGACAACTGGCATGGGTTCTCCCGAAGGATAGCTGCATTGCTCTAAAAAGAAACACGTGCGAGGGGCAGACTGGGATGGCTAACTGCGAGCAGTGTAGCAAAAGTTCCAGATTGCCCCGCACGTATTACGCACCGGGATGAAAAATGTTCCCTCGAACTAGACGAGCTTCATCGCTTCGGGATCCCACTTGACGACCTGGCCGCGGTCGATGCTGAGGTTCGCCAGCAAAGCAGCTCCCGCAGCGCGATACCCGAAGGTGGCATCTTCCACCGGCTGCTGGCGTGTGCGGACGGAATTGAAGAAATTTTTGAAGTGCTCGTGATGGTCATCCATGCCTTCAGGCATGTTGTACCGCTCAACGCCGCCATCTGGAGCACTATCAAAAGTGCTATCTGGATACTTTTCCTTGTAGGCTGCAAGGATTTTCTCCTGCATGACCTCCGGGAAAGTGTCAATGGTATAGCCGGGCGCTTTCTGGCGCGGCACACGGCGCACCTTGACGCTACCGCCGGTAACTTCCATAGTACCTTCTGAGCCAGTGAAGGTGATTCCTTCGCCTTCCGAGCCGCCGTCTACGAAGTTGACGCGCAAGCTGAGATTGAAACCCTCCGGATAATCAAAGAGGCCGAGGACAACGTCGTTGGCGTCACGGCCGTCTTTCCAGAAACGAATGGCGCCGGTGCCCATGGCGCGCGTGGGACCGTGCGAGCCGGTAATGAGGTGCGTGCCGCTGAAGAGATGCACGAAGAGATCCCCGGCAACGCCGCTGCCGTAGGCCTTCCACTTGCGCCACTGGAAGAAGTGTTCAGCATTGAAGGGGATTTTGGGAGCGGTACCAAGAAAGCGTGGCCAGTCGCAGGTTTCCGTGCTGGCGTCGGGCGGAACTGTATAGTCCCATGCACCAATGGCGGAGTTGCGGTCCCAGTAGGCGGAGACCATGTTGAGCTGGCCAATGGTGCCGGAGGCGAGCAGCTCCTTCGCCTTGATGTACACAGGAGAACTGACGCGCTGACTGCCGATCTGCAGAATGCGCTTGGTCTCCTGCGCAGCCTTAATCATCTGCGGGCCGTCGGCGTACTCATGAATCATGGGCTTTTCGCAGTAAACGTCCTTACCGGCCTTCATGGCGTCAATAGACACCTGCTTGTGCCAATGGTCAGGCGTGCCGACGATGACAGCATCAATGTCCTTGCGGGCAAGAACTTCCTTATAGTCGCGCGTAGTGAAAACATCGTCGCCCCACTTTTCCTTGGAACGGGCAAGGCGGCCGTCATAGCAGTCCGCAACGGCAACAAGCTTGACACCGGGCACGGAGAGAGCCACCGCAGTATCGCCCTGCCCTTGGCCTCCGGCACCAATGAGGGCAATCTGGATGTGGTCGTTGGCGGCTACAGGCTTTGTTTCCTGTTCTTGCGCGGACAACAAAGGAATGCCCGGAAGGGAGGATGCTACGGATACAGCTCCGGCTGCGCGGAGAAAGTTGCGACGGTTCCAGATGACCATGAAAGGGCTCCAACGATTGATATTTTTTCGTACTCCACGATAACGCATGTGACACAGGTTTGGGCACGGCCCGAGTTATTCACGCGCTCCACCAAAGTGCCATGCTTTAGCATCCTTGATGTAGCAGAACTGATGTGACGGAACTGATGTGATGGAACTGGAGACACCAATAATGTATGCGCGCGGCGTAGGGCCGCGCGTGGCGGAGATGCTTGCCGCAAAAGGCATTTCGACGGCCGAAGACCTGCTCTATCACCTGCCCTTTCGGTATGAGGACCGGCAGAATCCACGCAGCCTGGACGAGTTGAAGCCAAGCGAAATGGCATCCGTGATTGCAGAGGTTCGCGGGTCCATGCTGTTGCGCACACGCAAGGCCCCCATCTTCGAGCTGACTCTAGGGCAGGGCCGGTTTGTAATGAAATGTGTGTGGTTCAATGGCAGCTATCTACAGGGCAAGTTTCAGCCGGGACAAACAGTAGCCGTCTTCGGCAAGGTTGAGCCTTCGCGTTCCACTTCCAATATGAAGATGATTCAGCCGCAGTGGGAGCTGCTGCCGGATGCGAATGACGATGCCGAGACACGACTGCTGGAAGTGGGACGCATCACTCCGGTGTATGAGTCGCTTGGCGGCTCGCGGCTGGCTTCACGCTGGCAGCGCAAGGTGATTTTCAATCTGCTGGAAGCAATGCGCGGCGCAGTGCCGGAATGTTTGCCAGCAGCAATGGTGGAACGGCTCGGCCTGCCCGATCGCGAGACGTCGCTGCGCGAAGTTCACTATCCGCCGGAAGGCACGCCGATGGCGGACCTGCAGGCCTGGAGCACACCGTCGCACAAGCGGCTCATCTTTGAGGAGCTGTTCTTTCTGGAACTCGGACTCGAGCTGAAGCGACGCAGGCTGCGTGAGCGTGCAGGCATTGGTTTTGAGACCAATGACAAGGTGCGCGAAGCGATTCGCGAGGTGCTACCGTTTCATCCCACTACGGCACAGAAGCGCGCACTGGGCGAGATAGTAGCGGATATGAAGCACCCTTCGCCGATGCGGCGGCTGCTGCAGGGCGATGTAGGCAGCGGCAAGACCATCGTAGCTTTACAGGCGATGCTGGTGGCAATGGAAAACGGCTACCAGGCCGCCCTGATGGCCCCCACGGAGATCCTGGCCACGCAGCATTTTCTTGCCGCGCGCAAGCTGCTGGAGCGCTCATCTCGCAAGTACCGCATCGTTTTGCTCACCGGCTCACAAGATGACGACCGTAAGCGATATAACCGCAGCCTCATCAATCGCGGCGACGCGGACTTGGTGATTGGCACGCATGCACTGATTGAAGAAAAGGTAGAGTTCGACCGGCTCGGACTCGTCGTCGTCGACGAACAGCATCGCTTCGGTGTCTTGCAACGCTTCCGCATGATGAAGAAGCCCAATCAGGCAGAGCCCGATGTCCTGGTGATGACCGCAACACCGATTCCCCGCACACTGGCGCTTTCGCTCTATGGTGACCTGGATTTAAGTGTTCTGGATGAGCTTCCGCCGGGCCGCACACCGATTGTGACGCGCCGCGTACCGGATGAGCGCGCCGAGGAAGTGTGGGATTTCGTGCGCAAGCAGGTCAAGCTGGGACGGCAGGCTTACATTGTCTATCCAGTAATCGAAGGCTCCCGCGACGACCAGCCAGAGCTCGATTTCTCGCAGGACTCAGCACAAGCCTCCGCTAATGCCGAACCACCAAAGCCGCGCAAGACAACGAAGAAAGACAAGACAGGGGACCTATTCCCCTCTCCGGTAAAAGAAGCAAATTCCGCCACCAAGTCAGGCCTCAAGTCCGCCACCGATATGTATGAAAAGCTGCGCAGCGGCCCTCTAGGCGGATTGCGCGTGGCCTTGCTGCATGGGCGGCTCGATGCAGACGACAAGGAAATCATCATGCGCCGCTTTCAACGCGGCGAGATTGACGTGCTGATATCTACCACCGTGATCGAAGTAGGTGTGGATGTTCCGAACGCAAGCGTAATGGTAATTGAGCATGCGGAGCGTTTCGGACTCGCGCAGCTCCACCAGTTGCGCGGACGCGTAGGCCGCGGTGCAGCAAAGAGCTACTGCATTCTGATGACCGGCGCACGCGTGAGCGAGCAGGCTGAAGAACGCCTCAATGCAATGGTTCGCACACAGGATGGCTTTGAGCTCGCCGAGCTGGACCTTTCCATGCGCGGCCCCGGCGAATTTTTTGGCACGCGTCAGGCGGGGCTTCCGGATTTCCGCGTTGCCAATCTTGTACGCGACCGCAAGCTGCTGGAGATCGCAAAAATGGAAGCCGCGCGCTTTGCGAATTCCCCGCATAGCAATGCCGAAGGAACAGAAGCAGAGCGTGCACGCGTATGGGCACGGCTCAAGGAAGCCTGGCAGCGCAGGTATGGCTTGGTAGAAGCTGGCTGAGGCCTAAGCCGCTTCCCCAGAAGGCGCCCCGCTTGCAGAAGTATTCTGCGCCGTCTTATGCGGGAGCGTTTGAATCTGCAGATCAATGCTGGCGATTTCCATCCCGCAATCCTCCACCTGGTTGCGAGTGCAGTGGCAAAGCTCCGTCATGCGAATATGCCCGCTCTGGCTCAACTCAATTCCCGAGGCCACCATCGCGCTGTAAATCTCCAGGCATAACTGACGCTCGAATTCAAACAGCATGCTGACGCGGCCCGTGTCGCTCGCGCTGCGGCTCAGCACCCATCCTCCGCAACCAAGAATAGCTCCGCTCAGCGTGCGTACCAGCCGCGATGCCTCCACATGAGAAACAGCCTTCATCTCCAGCGCCCATGGCATACTAGTTGGCGGTGTCGGCACGCGTTGTAGAAGGTTGAATCGCACACGCCGTTTATCGGAAAACGCCGCGCGCAACATGATTCCTGTGCGGGAGTCGAACGCTCCTTGCCCGGCTTTGGCACAAGGATGAGAAGAAGCCTACCATCCATCTGGCATGTGTGCGGAAGAGCGACTTGCTGAAAGTAACCGGAGTGCCTCCCCTGCGGTCATTAACAGGCACTCATCTTATTGCGCACAGGCAACTTCCATCAGGCGGGCTTTCAGCTGATGCCGAAATCATGTAGTTTCATATCTATGATTGTCGGCTCAGGAATTGACCTGGTAGAGATTGAGCGGATCCAGGAATCCTTCAACCGCTACGGAGCACGTTTCCTCAATCGCATCTATACGCCGGCCGAACAGGCCTACTGCCTCCAGAAACGCAACGCCGCCGAGAGCCTTGCAGCCCGGTTTGCCGCAAAGGAAGCCGGAGCCAAGGCCCTGGGTACGGGCATCAGCCAGGGCGTCAACTGGCTGGAGATTGAAGTCGTTCGCCAGCCAGGCGAAAGACCGACAGTGCTCTTCCATGGCCGCGCCGCGCAGCGGGCCACCCAGCTGGGCGTACGGCACACAGCCCTATCTCTCACACATTCAAGAACTACGGCCATGGCCAGCGTTGTCCTAGAGGATGGGCGTTAAGTCATTTCTGGTATTCTCAAAAGAGATTTACGGTAGGGTTTTGAGCGTTCCACCCGAGGAGCATCGTGCCAAGCCGCAAAGAGATACAGTGGTCACAGCTTAAAGTCGGTGCGTTGGTCGTCGCGGGTGCGGCGATCCTTATTTTCCTTATCTTCCTGATGTCAGGCTCCACGGGCGGCCTGTTCTCACAGAAGCTCAAGCTGCGCACGTATTTCACCGGCGCGTCCGGGTTGAAGAAGGGTGCGCCTGTCACGATTGAAGATGTGACCGTAGGCAATGTGGTTGCGATCCGCCTTGTGCCCTCGCGCAACCCAACCCCTGTAGAAATCACCATGCAGATTGGCGGCGAAGCGGCCAAGATGATTCATACGGATTCGATTGCCTCCATTGCGCAGGCCGGCGTACTGGGCGACAGCTATGTGAACATTACTTCTGCGCATGCGACGGGACCGGAGCCAAAAAACAACGCCGAGCTGCCGGCGCGCACGGTTTCTACTATTCAGCAGGTGGTGGATACCAGTCAGGATGCGCTCACGCAAGCCACTGCGCTGATGAAGAAAGCAAGCACGCTGATGGATTCGCTGAATTCGCCCGACGGCACAGCAGGCAAGCTGATTCACGATCCTGCGCTCTACAACCACCTGACGCAGCTCACCACCAATCTCGAAACAATCACAGCCACCATCAACAAGGGCAACGGAACCCTGGGCAAGCTGTTGAAGGACGACACCCTCTACACCAAGATGAATGCCACGGTGGACCAGTTGCATGACATAACGGCAGGCTTGAATGAGGGCAAAGGTTCAGCAGGCAAGCTGCTCAAGGATGATTCGCTCTACAACAACCTGAACTCGGCTGTGGCGAACACCAACAAGCTGGTAGAAGGAATCAATCGCGGCGAAGGCGCAGCAGGCAAGCTTGTGAAGGATCCAAAGTTTGCCGCACAGCTCGATGGCGCGGTGACAAACCTCAACACCCTGCTCTCAGGCATTAACGATGGCAAAGGAACGATTGGCCAGCTGGCAGTGAACCGTTCAGCTTATGACAACCTGAATGCGACACTGGACCAATCCAAACAGCTCATCCAGGCCATCCGCGAGAACCCGAAGAAGTACTTCGTGATTCATCTCAAGCTCTTTTAATAACTCAGAGACCAAAAACAGCGCCAGCGGATGGAACTTTCTGTAGACTGGATGCGTTTCTTCCTGCATCGGAGACCGCTGTGCGCTTAAATCTTTTTGTTGTTACCTCAGCAGCAGCCTGTCTCGCTGCTGCTCTGACTGCAGTTGTTCTGCATCCCGGTGAGGTGGCACATGCTGCCGCTGTGAATGCCCCTGCCTACACGCCGGCAGGAGAGATGCTGCCGCCGACCAATTATCGCGAGTGGATTTATTTGAGCTCTGGAATCGACATGAGCTATAACGCAAAGCCTGCGGACATGCCCATGTTCGACAATGTTTTCGTCAATCCAGAAGCATATCGCAGCTTCCTGGCGACAGGCACGTGGCCTGACAAGACCGTCATGGTGCTGGAGGTTCGTGAAGCGCGCGGCAATGGCTCCATCAATCAACACGGGCACTTCCAGGGCACGCAGATTATGGGCATGGAAACGCACGTGAAGGATGAAGCCCGATTCCCAGGCAAGTGGGCGTTTTTCGACTTCGAGACGCCGACAAGCAAGGGGACGCTGATCCCGCAAGGCGCCGCATGCTATACGTGCCACGGGGCTCACGCCGCAGTAGACACCACGTTTGTGCAGTTCTATCCGACGCTGTTGCCCGTGGCAAAGGAGAAGCACACGCTTAGCGCTGAGTTTTTGAAAGAAGAAGCTGAGCACGGAACGCCGGCAAAATAGCCCGCCTGATTATCCGGCGGAATGACCACGGTAGATATGCCAGAACTCAATGAAGCCCTTGAGACGAACCACCTGGAAGTAATCACTGGCGATGAAGTAGAAAAGCGAGACAATCAACCACTCGGTATGCAGCGCACCTAGGCCGACTTCATCACTGAACGGGATAAGCACGGCAGAAAAAACCATCGCCAGCACAATCAGCATAAGCTTGACGATGCCCATGACAAGGTTGATTTCGACAAGCTTTCCGGTGAATGCTCTTCCAAGCTTTAAGCTTTGGACGAGCGCCGTAGCTGGAGAAGAATCTTCAAGCAGCACCAGCATCGGCGCAATAGCGACAACCCAGCTGATGAGCGCCCACAGCGTAAAGAATCCCAGCGAGAGAAAAACAGCCCACATGGTGTAGCCAATAAGATCAGGCTCACCCGTGGCGTTAATATGCGTGCTGGCAGCCCAGCCGATGAAGCGCCACCATACCCAGCCAGTGAGCGCAAGCAGAGCCAGCCATGCAGCTTGCAACACGATCATGGAAACCGGGCGGAACGGCAGCTTAGGCTCCATTCGTTTCAAAACCAAATTGCGGCCGATAGCAGAAATAAATACCCACGCAACAGCAGCAACCGGTGCAAGCCACACAACAACGCTCGCGACATGCGGCCGGTAAGTCTCCCATGCCTCCGCAAGCTTAAGCGCAGCGATCCACGGGTTCTGCCAGTTGATCGTGGTAAGACCCGCTGATTCCGGCGGCACAGCTGCGAGGATTTTCTGCGCCTGCAGCCAGCAGACGAGGAGCAGCGGTGCGCCAAAGAGCCATCGCCATGCAACTTCCAGCGCCGTGAGTAACGGGTGCGCTAAAACCCAGCCCATCTGTTCCACGAGGGACTGGGTTCCGCGAACTGGAGTTGCCGGCATGTTACCTGACGACAAGGTTCACCGTTTTCCCAGGAACAACGATAACCTTCGCAACCGTTTTACCTGCAATGCGAGCCTGCACCTTTTCATCGGCAAGCGCAGCGTCTTCGATGATCTTGGCGTCAGAGCCGGCAGGCACGCGAACAACGGTGACCAGCTTGCCGTTGGCCTGCACAGGAATTTCGATCTCGTCTTCCTTCGCCAGGCCTGGATTGCTCATGGGCCACGCCGCGCGCAGCACAGCGCCTTCTCCGCCAAGTTCATCCCACAGCTCTGCTGCAATGTATGGCGCGAAAGGCGCCAACAGCAACACAAGTGAAGTCAGAATCTCGCGAATGACCGGCGCAGGAACTTCCCCCGAAGCAAGCTGCGCATCGGCAGCGGTAACTTCATTCACCAGCTCCATAATCGCTGCAACACAGGTGTTGAAGTGCCAGCGCCCCTCGAAATCTTGCGTGATTTTCGCAATAGTCTGATGCAGCTTGCGCAGCAGCTTTAGAGAAACGCCACTGGGCTCGGCAATAGCCTGCCCCTTGGCTTCGCGGGCCACAGCCGCGTACTTCACAGCAAGGCGATAGACACGCCCCAGAAAGCGGCTGACACCGGCAACACCATCTTCCTGCCAGTCGAGGTCGCGATCCGGCGGAGCAGCAAACAGCGCATACATACGCGTAGCGTCAGCGCCATAACGGCCCACCATGTCGTCAGGCGAAACAACGTTCCCCTTCGACTTTGACATCTTGGCGCCATCCTTAATAACCATGCCCTGCGTAAAGAGGCGTCGCGCCGGCTCGTCATTCTTGATGAGACCAAGGTCGCGCATCACCTTCGTCCAGAAGCGCGAATAAATCAAGTGCAGAATCGCATGCTCAACGCCGCCAATATACTGGTCAATCGGAAACCAGTGCTGCGCCAGCGCGGGATCGAAGGGAGCCTTGTCATTCTTCGCATCGGTATAGCGATAGAAGTACCAGCTTGAATCAACAAAGGTATCCATCGTGTCCGTCTCGCGCCGCGCAGGCAGGCCGCACTTGGGACACGTAACATTCACAAACTCCGGCACGCGGGCCAGCGGCGAGCCGCCGGTCTGCGTAATCTCCACGTTCTCAGGAAGCAGCACAGGCAACTGGTCGTCCGGTACAGGCACAATCCCATCGCGCTCGCAATGAATAAACGGAATCGGCGTGCCCCAGTAACGCTGGCGGCTCACCCCCCAGTCCTTCAAGCGGAAAGTAACCGTCGCTTCGCCAATACCCTGGGCCTTCGCAATCTCCTGTAGCTTCCTCTGAGCATCAACGCACGAGAGTCCATTGAACTCACCCGAGTTGATGAGCACGCCATCTTCTGCCGTGAAAGGCAGTGCAGGTTCTTCGGCATTGGGGTCCACAGGTACAATAACCCGGCGCACAGGAATGTCGTACTTCTGCGCAAATTCAAAATCGCGCTCATCATGGCCAGGCACGCTCATAATCGCGCCAGTGCCGTAGTCAGCAAGGATGTAGTTGGCAACCCAGATAGGCACCTTCTCGCCGTTGTACGGATTCATGGCGAAGTGTCCCGTAGGCACACCGTGCTTTTCAATCGCACCAATGTCGCCGGATTCGCGTGCAATCCGCTGCTGGTCCAAAAGCTCAGCGACCTTATCTTTCAAATCCGCATTATTTGCCGTGAACTGAGCAACAAGCGCATGCTCCGGCGCCAGCTGCACACTGGTCGCGCCAAAAATGGTATCGACACGCGTAGTAAAGACACGAATCTTCTCGCTGCTGCCTTCCACAGCAAAATCAACTTCCGTGCCTTCGCTGCGCCCAATCCAGTTGCGCTGCATGGTGCGCACTTTTTCCGGCCACCCATCCAGCTTGTCCAGCCCGTCGAGCAGCTCCTGCGCATAAGCCGTAATGCGGAAGAACCACTGCTCCAAATCGCGCAGCTCAACAATGGTCTCTTCATGACGCCAGCAGTGGCCATTAATCACCTGTTCGTTGGCCAGCACGGTGGCGCAATCAGGACACCAGTTCACCTTGCTCTTCTTGCGGTAGACAAGGTTCTTCTCGTACATGCGCAGAAAGAACCACTGATTCCAGCAATAATAGTCGGGCAGGCAGGTGGTCACTTCACGGGACCAGTCAAAGCCCATGCCCAGGCGCTCAAACTGCCGCTTCATTCCGGCAATGTTCGAGATTGTCCACTCGCGCGGAGGCGTATTGTTCTTGAGCGCCGCGTTCTCAGCAGGCAAGCCAAAGGCATCCCACCCCATCGGGTGCAGCACGCTGTAGCCGCGCATCCACATCTGGCGCGCAAGGGCATCGCCAATCGCGTAGTTGCGCACGTGGCCCATGTGGAGCTGGCCGCTCGGATAGGGCAACATCTCCAGAACGTAATACTTAGGCTTACCGCTGTCCACAGGGTCAGCCGCGTACAAGTTGGGGTCCTTGGCCCAGCGTTCTTGCCATTTCGGTTCAATGGCTGCCGGGTCGTATCTCAGTTCTTTCTCTTCCGCCATAACTTACTAGTGTAAATGGCGGCGCGTTGCCCGCTACATGTTGCCGCGGCGCGACTCCGGAGGAACCATGCCAAGCACGCGGTAGTAAACAACAAGCTGCCCATAGTGCTCACCGGAGTGCTCAATCCACCCCCACGCATTGTCCTCAAACCGGACCGGCCTGCCAGACTCGCCGTCAGGGAAAACATCCCCCAGCCCCTTGTCGCCCTTGGCCTTGATGAGATCAGCCCCATCGGCAAAGGATTTGCGCACGTAGGCCACCACATCGGCTTTGGTCTTGAAGTCAGCGCGCTTCGGGTCGCCTGTCGGCGGCTTCATCCCTTTGGCAGGATTGATGAAGAAATAGTTTCCACCCGCCGCATGAAGCAACTGTTCAGCAAAGGAGCGTTGCGCCGGATTTGGCTTGTAGTCGTACTTGTCTTCGGGAAAATCTTCAGCCATAGCCGTGAGCTTGCGACCAATATCGTTCCACGCGGCCAGCAGCGATTGCGAAGGGCTAGGCGGCGCGGCATTTTTCGCAGCCTGACCGCCAGCCGTCACTGCCAATAGAAGACCGAGCACGACCATGCCCGATGCCTTGAGAAGAGTTCGCATACTGCAATCTCCTTTTTTCAACTGCTGAATTCCGGCGTTTCCAGCACAGGGAGCCTTCCGGCGCAACCATGCTATCGCGCCCGAAACAGTTGCGGAGAAAAATCTCCACAAATCGCTACTTAGCCAGGCTCAAGACACCAGGCTCCACAGCGTTTTCACATTGCGCTCGTCATCACCCGGCTCATCCACCGGGGTTTCAGCAATAAACGCGGCATGAGCAAAGCGCTTGTCATTCAGCAGGCGGCGAAAAGGCTCAATGCCAATAGTTCCCTGCCCAATGTTTTCGTGCCGGTCAAGCTTGCTGCCCATCTCAGCCTTGGCGTCGTTGCAGTGCCAAACGCGAACAGACTCAAACGTAACCGTCGAGGCAATCTGCTTCATCGTCTCCTCGTAGCCTTCCTCGCTCACAAGGTCATAACCGGCAACATGCGTATGGCAGGTATCAAGGCAAACTCCAACAGGCGCATGAGCACAAAGACGATGAACCAGCTCAGCCACCTGCTCAAAGCTTCCTCCAAGCGAAAACTCCGCCCCCGCCGTGTTCTCAATCAGAATGTGAAAAGGCTTATCCTGCCACGGTAGGCCGTCAATCGCCTGCTCAATGGATTCAGCAGCAGCAGTGAGCCCTTCCTCACGCGTAAGCCCCTTCCATGAGCCAGGATGGAGCACAAGATATTCCGCGCCCCAATCAAGCGCGCGCTCAATCTCCCCACGAAACGCATCCACACTCTTCTTGCGAGTTTCGAGATTCTGACTGCACAAATTAACCAGGTAGCTGGTATGGATAACAGCCGGATTGACATTATGCTCGGCGCGCAGCTCCTTCATCTTGGCGGCGTACTTGGGGTCCACCCTTGGCGCACGCCACATGCGCGGGCTAGACGAAAAGAACTGAAAGGTGTTGGCGCCAATTTCCGTGGCGCGAAGAACGGCGTTGAAGGCCCCGCCTGCTGTCCCGAGATGAATGCCGATGCGCTTGGTCTGCTTACTCATGCAGTCAGTTTAGCGCCCTCACCTCAAAGCAAGCTGTGGGCACAGCATCTTCCTAGTCGCCGTCATCGTCCTTCTGCTTCTTCACCTTCACCTTCAGCATGTCCGGCACAGGTTTGTCGCCCATCGTATCTTTCCACAGGATGATGTTGAGCTTTTGCGTAGGGGCGCGGTCTTCGTGCCGAAAGTCCATCTTCATGCTTTCCTCCGCACCGGGGGCGGTCTTCTTGTTTGCCGTGTAGATAAGGTTGTTATCACGATTGGAGTAGTCCGCCTCATAGGCAGGCTGATCGCCGGGGCCATTAAACAACGGTGCCAACACAGAACTGAAGGCGTCGTTATTATTAAGCGGCGGCAGCCCCAACAGCATCTCCATCGTGCGAATAACGCTGACAGTGCTGTAAAAGTGGCTGTCCACAAATGCGCCCCCATTAACTCCATGCGGCGCATACTTGCTCACAACAAACACAATCGAGCGATGAGCCTCCACGTGGTCAGCCCCGGCCTGCGCATCGTCTTCCAGAACAAAAAACGCCGTGTCCTCCCAGAAGGGCGAATGCGAAACGGCCTCAACAAGGCGCCCCAGCGCGAGATCGTTATCAGCAACAGAAGATTTCGGTGTAGGCCCTCCCGGACGCGTTCCGGCAGTGTGGTCATTCCCCAACCGCATCTCGATAAACGAAGGCATCGTGTCCTTACCCTGCTGCTTATCCGCAACCCATTGCTTCAAATGGCGGAAGAAAACTTCCGCGCGAATCTGGTCCGGCACATCAAGTTCAAAATCCGGAGCCTCCGGCGCAAAGTGTCCCACCAACTCCGGCTTGGTAGCAATGTTCGCGGCAATAAGCGGAATCGACCACGGCCACTTGTTCGTCCCGCCGCCCCACTCTTCCGGAATCGCCTCACCGGGCGCGATGCCTTTGCGTTCACAGTTCCGCCCAGGCAGCAATGGGCCCTGCTGCGGATTCGTCGGCAAATGCTCAGCCTTCTTGTCCGTGCAAAAGGTCGTGGCAATGTACTCGCCAAAGTTGTAATGGCTCTTGTGGTGGGCTTCAAGGTTAGTCCAGAGATAGCCGCTCGAAGGCTCGTTGACATCGGGAATCTTCTGCAGAATCGGATACCCGTTCGCAACCACGCCTTCAAAGTCATACGTGCGCTGGCCGTTGCGATAGTCCTGCTGCCATGTCTTTTCCAGGTAATCCGTGCCAATCGCGGCGTTCGACCACACATGCCCATCACCTGAAACTTCCCCGGAGTCATAGAAGTTATCAAGCACGCCGAACTGCAGCGCCAGCTTGTGCTCGTTGGGCGTAACGTCAGCGCCAAACATCGTCAAACTCGGGTCACCGTTTCCAACCTTCTTCCCATTCCTCGAAAGGTCGCCAAGAACCTGATCATAAGTACGGTTTTCTTTGATGATGTAGATGACATGCTTGATAGGATTCCTACCCGAAGCAAACGCGATTTCCTTCTGCGCAGCATCCATGCGGTTGGACGCGATGACCTTCGCAGTCCAGTCAGCGGAATTAGTTTCAATTTCATCCGTAGAGACCGAAGCTAACGAGCCATAAAGCAACGTGCCGATGTAGGTCGTCCTGCCAATCTGCTGGCGGTCTTTCACGTCGTCCGGCACGCGCTGCGGCATGCCATTTGGCCCAGTACCGTGACCTTTGCCGGTAGCGATGTAAAGCTTGCCCCCTACCTGCGCAAGGGACAACGGAAACCACTCCGTAGGAACAAAGCCGATAGGAGCAGATGCTTTGTCACCTGCCGCGCGCAGCATAGGCCGCAGCTTCCCGGTATCAAAAACAGCCACAGAGTCCGTCGCCGCATTCGCAACGTAAAGCCGCGTTCCCGCCTCATTCATCGCAAGCGCAACCGGCTCCGCGCCAAAGTAGGTCTGGTGTGGGAGCCGTGTATCAAAGTAGCTCTCCACGCTGAACTGGTTCCCAGCAATATTGATCGCGGCAACCGTATCTTTATTCGCAAGCGCAACGTAAAGCGTACGTCCGTTCGGCGAAATCTTAAACGCACTGGGATGCGACCCCGGAGCCGTTGCCGACTGCGGCTTAAGCAGAGCCAGCTTGCGGCCAATCGTATCGTTGGCAAGGTTCAACTCAACAACTTCAGAAGCGTTCCAAAGCGCAACATAGGCCCGGGTGCCATCATGCGAAACCGCAAGAGCGATGGGATACGTGCCCGGCACAGCATCAGACTCCGAAAGGTCAAACCGATGCTCAATCTTGCCGCTGGCTGCATCAAGCAGCAGCACATCGTCTGAAAGATTTCCAGCCACCAGGAGCTTTTCCCCCACCGAACTGTGAAGCACCGCAATCGCCGCGGGAAATGGAATAGCCTTGTCACCTTCCTTCTCATCCACAAGCAGTGTCTTGCGCCCGGCGGCCAGCGTTTCGAGCGGCAGTGGCAGAAAACCCTCCGGAGCAACCTTGCCATCGGTAAAGCTGTACACAATCACACCGTTGCCCGTATCGCCTTTTTCTTTGCCTTCGGGATCAGTAAGCGAGCCCATGCTGGCATAGAGATGCGTGCCGTCATGGCTGAACGCCAGCCCCGAATATAGCGTCTGCTTGCCTCCAATACGCAACCGCGTGCGCTCATCAGGAAAGTCAGCCAACGCGCCCGTCTGCGTGTCATACACCGCAATAGACTGGCCGTACTTCGACTCATATGTGCCGTAGCCATCGTTGAGCGTAACCACGTAGCGCTTATCCGGCGAAACCGCAATCGAGACAGGCAGGCTGTTGAGCCGCTGCGGGTGACCCGGAACATCCTCCATAAGCAACTTACTGGTAGGCAGGTCGATCGTCTGCGTAGAGGTTTGCGCATAGAGCGAAAGGCCGCTCAAAAGAAGAACCGGAACAAAGAACACAGCAAGGCTCTTGGATTTCATGCAGATAACGGTAGCAAAAGGAGACGAGACGGGTGATTACAGCAATGTGACGAAAACACCCCGCAGGCACCGGCAGACCGGGAAATACAGCCGCCCCGGCTGCGATAATGACCCATATGCGGACAGTGTTTACAGCGGATCGGCTTTGGGATGGGACTCGGCTCATTGAGTCTCCCGTGGTGGTGGTTGAGGACGGACGGATTGCTCAAGTTGCCAGCGCAAAAGATACGGCTGCGCCAGCAGGCGAAACTCAAGTATTTCCAGGCCTGACGCTCGGCCCGGCATTCTTCGATGTGCACATCCACGGCTCAGCCGGGCATGACGTAATGGAAGGCACATCCGACGCGCTCAACACAATTGGCAGCTTCCTCGCAAAGCGAGGCGTAGGCGCCTACCTGGCCACAACAGTCACAGCCCCCATGGACGCCACACTGAAGGCGCTGAACGGTCTGGCCAAGTTGATCGAAAAAGGCGCGCCCGACGAAACCACAACATGGCCAATCGGCATTCATTTCGAGGGGCCATTCCTGTCGCACGCCAAGCGCGGAGTCCATCCGCCCGACTTGCTCTTGCCCCCGCAGATTGAAACCTTCGACAAGATGTACGAAGCCGCTGAAGGCCACGTGCGCCTCATGACGCTGGCTCCAGAGCTCCCCGGCGCCGTTGAACTCGCCGCGCACGCCGTCAAAAAAGGCGTACGCATCTCGGTCGGCCACTCCAACGCCACAGCAGCGGAAACAAAAGCCGTGCTTGCCGTCGGCGCCACCAGCGCCACACACACCTTCAACGCCATGCGCGCGCTCGATCACCGCGAGCCGGGAATCCTCGGCGTAGTTCTCGCAAAAGACGACCTCTTCGCTGAGCTCATCTGCGACGGCATCCACACCGAGCCGGAGCTGGTCCAGCTCTGGTGGAAGGCCAAGGGCATCGACCGCGCAATCCTGATCACCGATGCCATGGCGGCAGCCGGCATGCCGGATGGCGAGTACACGCTCGGCGGCTTTGCCGTCCAGGTAGCAAATGGCAGGGCAATGGCAAACGGTGTGCTCGCAGGCAGCGTGCTCACGCTCGAACGCGCGCTCAAGAACTTCGTCGAATTCACCGGCGCTCCCGTCGAGAGCGGCCTCAAGCTGCTAAGCGCAAACCCGGCAGCCATGACCGGATACTCCGACCGCGCCGGATCAGTCACCGCAGGCCAGCCCGCCAATCTCGTCGCCGTAGATTCCACCGGCAAGCTGGTCCATTCCATCCACGCCGGCGTGCTGGTCTAGCGTGCCCGCCTAGCGCGTAGCAGCCATCTGCGGCGTAATGTTCGGATGCACCTGGTCCACCGGAATCTCCACCGCGCCCACACGGTCGTTGCCCAGGTCGTGAATCCCGACACGCAAAAAGTAGTTCCCCTTCACCGGCACCGCAATCTGCTGCTTCACCGGCAATCCCGTCTGCAGCAGCTTGCGGTAGCCGTTATTACCTAAGTCAAAAGTCACCGTGCTCTGGATAGAGTTAATCATCTCGCCTTCCGGCGTAAAAAGCGCGGTGACAAACATCAGCGAGCCGTGCCGCTTGCCGTCTGATGACTGCGTAATGTTGAGCGATCGCGCATCGGTATGGATAAACACATCAAAGTTGTGGAACGGCTTCGTCTTGTAATCGTCTTTCAGAAAGTTATCCTTGGGCAGCGGGTCACTTTTGCCCAGCTTGGTCACACTATTATCAATGCTGAGCGCCGCGGTAAAAACAATCTCCGTAGGCGGAACGGCCCCAAGCTGCATCGCCGCATCAAAGCCTCCGCGGGGTCGCTGAATAAGCGCGCCCTTATCATCCACATTCGGAGCGGCCGAAGCAGGATCGGGCGGCGCAGTTTGCGCTACCTGCTGGGTGCGAGCCTTGCGCGCCTCAATCGCAGCAAGCTGGCGCTGCTCAACCTGCGTGCGATCCACGGCATAATAACCAGGCCGGTATTGCACCTTGACTCCGGGGCGGTTCACCGTCAGCTTGATATGCCGAAACTCGCCCTGCCACTTTTGGTTATTGGTTGCATAGGCCAACGTGTAGTAATTCGAGCCATTAGCCACGATTTCTGCAAGTGTCTCTTTCAGTCCATTGGTGTTGTAATAGGCTCTCCCACCGGTAGCTTGGGCAATCGCCTCAAGATTCATCTGGTTGAAGGCGTGCGCTGTATAAAAGCCCCCGTTACCTCCGGGACGCCGCCGCGAAGCGTCAAAGCTTGGCAGTGTCTCCAGTCCACGAGCATCAATCGGATAAATAGCCACGCGGCTCAAGCTCAAAGCATCCGTCATCCCAGCCAGCGCGTCGTCATAAACCGTAAAGCTGTCCCGAAAGGGATTCCCCGAGCGCCGCTCTACCTCTTCCACTGACGGCGAACCGGAAAGCCACGTAGGCACCGTGCCCGTAAACCAGATCAGATTCTTGCGCCCCGGAAAACCCGCAAGATACCGCCCCATCGACTGCAGCCCTTCGCCAAGAATCTGGTTCTTCATCCGAAGGTAGTAGTCCGGCGAGCCATTAATAGGCCGTCGAAGTGAAGGCATATCGCGCTTCGAATCCGCCGCAGCCAGCAACACCTGCGGGTCCGTCGAAAAGCCCTGGATCAACCGCATCTCCGTATCCAGCTGGAAGATGGCAATCGGCGTGCCCGGCTGCATATGCTTCAGATAGTCGATAATCTGCTGCCGGAGATACATCTGCGCCTGGATCGGCGTGTTCAGCGCATCCAGCAGAATAACCGTGTACGCATTGCTGTTGGCCACCGGCGTAAAGTTGCTGAAGGTATTGGGCGGAAGCGGCGGCGCAGATTTAAGTTTCGCCACGTCAGCCGTACTAAGCGACGCATGCTCTTCCAGGTGCCGAATCGTCTGCGTCTGCCCCTCTTCAGTGACGGTGAAATCGGCAGCGGTAAGCCCGGTAACAGGGTGATTCTTCTCATCGGTCACCACGATATCGAGAAGAACCTCGCGGCTCGTAATCGTCAGTGTGGGAGTCGGCGCCTGCAGGCTAGTGGCAGAGTCTTGCGCTCCACTCATAGCTACGCTAATACCAATGGCAAGAAGAACTTTCGCAGAAAACCTGAAGGCGGACATCAAGGCACGCTCCTCTATCTTGCTTGTTAATAGACGGAAGCCTGCATAAGGAAGATGATAGGGACAGTCAAGCCTTTTCAGAAAGACGCGCGGCGCGCCACAGAGCGCCATCAATACCATTCACTTCGCCTTCCAGAATAGGCATGCGGGGAGCAGCCTGCCTGAGCCGGGCGATGAACCCTTCACGCACAATGCGCACCTTGCCGAGAATACTGCCGATGTATGCAACCGGCACTTCTTCCTTGAGATTGTGCTTGCGGAAAAGTTTGTCTCGCACCAGCAGAACAGAGCCGGCAAGGTCCGCCGCAGCCTGGTGAAGCACCCCAAGCGCTACAGGATCACCCTCCTCGGCAAGCTGGCTGATCGCGGGAGCAAGCGCAGCAAAATCCGGCCCCGGCGTGGAATCGCCAATGTTGACCAGCTCGTCGAGGGTCCTGGTTCCCCAGGTCTTGCCAACAACTTCGAGAACTCGCGTAGGCTCTTCGCAGTCATAGGCTCGAAGCGCACGGCGAATCGCATGCAGGCCGATCCAGTATCCGGAGCCTTCATCGCCCAGCCGCGAGCTCCAGCCGCCGGCACTCTCCCGCTCACCGGTCGGCGTGCGGCCAATGCAGTTGGAGCCCGTTCCCGCAATCTGCAGAATGCCTGGGCCGCCCTTCACAGCAGCATCGAGCGCAATAACCTCGTCGCCCACAACCTCCGACCGCGTCACCTTGAAGTCGTTGAGAACCTCATGAATCCACTCCTTCACCCCCGGCATGGTGGGGCTGGCCACTCCCGCGCAAGCGGCAGCAAGGTGCGTAATGCCGGCCTGTTTGTAGATTTCGGTCAGCAAGGCCCGAAGATTTTCCTCCGCCGTCGCTGCGCCAACGCGCAAGCGCTTGATGGAACCAGCCTCGGCAAAGGCAAGAACATGCCCATCCTGCGCGATAGACGCACGAGTACGTGTGCCTCCGCCATCAATTCCAAGTACAACTGCGGGAGTGGACATGCTATGAGAGCTCCAAAATTGTCGTTCCAAACATCTCAGGTTAACGCATCAAACATGAGCCCCAAAGGCGCCCTCGAAGAGTCTATGGCTCTACTATTACAACGATAAACTGTGGGGAAAGTTACATATACATTACCTTTTGAGCGTAACATCTGACGACGAGCAGGGCGTCTCAGCAACAAAGACCTTCCCATGGGCCTAAGTTTGCCCGCCCATGGCTCGACGTAACATAGGAATTCCTTCCAACTTTTCTGACGTAAAAATTTCTTTTTCCGCTCACAGTTTTCATATGTTACAGTCAGTAACACTATGGCGCGTAACACTGAACCTGTTCACAATCCCGCACACGATCCCAGTGAACTGGGCGAGCTGGAACGAGAGCTGCTTTCCATCGTCTGGCGGCTCGGAACCGTAACCGCAGAGCAGGCCCGCGAGGAACTGGCGCGGCCGCTCAAGGATTCAACCGTGCGCACCGTGCTGCGGCGGCTCGAGGAAAAAGGCTACCTCGCGCATGAGGTGGAAAACCGCGCATTTCTCTACCGGCCCGCGGAGACACGGCAGCGCGTAGCGGCGCGTGCGGCCAGGCGTATCGTGGACTGGTTCTGCGAGGGCTCCGTGGAAGCGCTTCTGGTCGGCATGGTCGACCAGAAGGTTCTGGACCGCGAGGAGCTGGACCGGCTCGCCAGGCGCATTGCGGAAGCACAGAAAGAAGCGGCAAATCACAAGGGGGAGGCAAAGCAATGATACCGATTGGTTCCAATGCAATGGTTGCTATGGGCGATGTGGCATTGCGCGGCGCAGCCGCAGCCGCCGCTGTCGGCGCGGGACTGTGGGCTCTCCGGGTGCGCGGCGTGGCTGCGCAAAAGACTGCGTGGACGCTGGTCCTGGCCGGCGCTATCGCCATGCCCCTGCTTGCGCCATGGGCCGCACGGCTGCCGTGGCTTCCTGCCTGGATTCCCGATGCAGCAGCGATTACTAACGCGGCAAAGTCACAGATCGCAGCGCTACGCCAGCCTCGCGTGGAAGCTTCCGCTCCGGCAAAAGCCAACCCGCAGCCAATCATCGAAGATGTAACCCCGCTGCAGCTCACGGCATCTCCGGCAGACACCGATGCGCCTCCATCAGCAACTGACGCGCAAACCTCCTTCGCGCCGCATGAGATGGAGAGAGCGCTCGGCCCCCAATACCCCGTCCCGGAAATGACACGGCGGGCAGACGCAGCGCGCTCCACAGCCATGGATGCAGCGCTCGCTCTTTATCTCGGCATAGCCGCGGCGCTGCTCCTCCGCCTCCTGTATGGATTGGCAACAGCAATCCAGCTATGGACGGAAGGCGATCCCGTCGAGGTAAACGCCGTACACGGACATGTCCGTATGCACAACCAAATCACTTCCCCGGTAACCATCGGCTCAGGAATTCTGCTACCTGCCGAGTTCACCGGTTGGGACAGCGAAAAACTACGCATCGTGCTGGCACATGAAGGCGAGCACGTGCGCCAGGGTGACTTCTATCTGCAGCTTGCAGCGGGTCTCTATGCGGCCATCTTCTGGTTCAGCCCGCTTGGATGGTGGCTGAAGCGCAAACTTTCGGCTCTCGGCGAAGCAATCAGTGATCATGCTGCGGTCCATGAGGCCAAAAGCCGAGTCTCGTACGCGCAAATTCTGCTGGAGTTTGCATGCCAGCCTCAGGCAACACAAATGGGCGTAGCCATGGCACGGGGAGGAAAGATGACAGAACGAATGGAACGGCTTTTGAACGAGAAGCGCTTTCAGCAGGCCTTTGCCAGAGGCCGTGGACGCGTGCTGACAGCAGCCATGCTGGCCCCACTGGCGGTCTTTGCAGCCACGGCGCTGGCGCGTGTAGAGGCCAAGACACAGGCTCCCGCAACAGGTGTGCAGCAAACAGCACCAACTTCCACTCAGGCCCCTGCCACCGGCACACAACAGAGCGCTCCCACATCCACACAAGCCCCGGAAACAGGCGTCTCACAGCCGAATGATGCTCCGATAGAGGCTGCACCCGATCCCAATGCAGTTCCGGCTCCACCCACGCCTCCTGATCAGGCTCCGCTTACCCCTCCGGTTCCGGATCCTGCTCCCCTTGCTGCCCCCGCACCGGCACCAGACGTCAACGTGAATCCAAACGTGAGCGTGAGCCCGAATGTGAGTGTAAGCGCCGGCGTAAGTGTGAGCCCGAACGTCAGCGTAAGCACAGCACCGTCTCCGGTTGAAATTTATCCGCATCCCTACCACGACATCTACATCACGCAGGACCGCGACTCCTACGCTGTCGTCTCAAAGGACGGGCAGCATGTGCGCTTCTCCGGCGACTACCACACCGGCATGCTCGACAAGGCCCGCGCCCAGGCGCACGGAGACAAGTTCCTCTGGTTCACGCATGACGGCAAGCAGTACATCGTGGACGACCCGCAGGTAATGGCGCGGATTCACGAAATCTACAAGCCAATGGAAGCGCTCGGCGATCAGATGAAAGTCGCTGGCAAGCTGCAGAAAGAAGAAGCCGACCGCATGAAGGCAGAGATGGATGCAAAGCTGGCAGCACAGGGCTTTGACAAGGAGGAGTTCGACAAGAAAATGGCGGATTTCCGCGCACACCAGCCCGAATTCGAAAGGCAGATGGCGGAGCTGAGTGCACAGATGAAAAATCTATCCTCCATGCCCAGGCAGCCCGTCGTAGACCAGAAACAACTTGCAGATTTGAAGCAGCAGATGGCTGCGCTACAAGCCTCACAGCCGGATTTCAGTCAGAAACTGAATGAGCTGATCAACCGAATGGTTCAGCTCCAAGTGCCCAAAATCGATCCCATCGATCAAAAGAAGATGGCGGAAATCAACGAGAAAATGAGCGCGCTGACAAGCAAGTTCGCGCAGGATCAGGCACAGATGATCGCGAACAATTCCCAGTACAAGATTCAAGCGGACGTATATAAGAATCTGGCCGGAAAAATGTCGCAGGATAGCGCGGAGCTAGGCAAGCTGGGCGGCCAGATGGGCCGCATGGCACACGATGCCGACGAGAAGATCCATTCCATCATCGACGAAAGCCTGAAGAACGGCACTGCAAAGCCAGTGAACTAGGGACGAAGGACGAGTGACGAAGGACGAAAAAGCCTGCTGAGGAATGTCAGCAGGCTTTTTCATTCAACACCAAATTTCTTCGAGAACGCCGCGGTAATTTCGCCGCTAACAAACTCGTCCTTCGTCACTAGTTACTACTTCAACAAATTCTTAGCCAGAAAAATCACATTCGCAGGCCGTTCCGCCAGCCGCCGCATAAAGTACGGATACCACTCCCGGCCAAACGGAATGTAGACGCGCACGTTGTACCCGTCGTGAATCAGCTGTCGCTGCAAATCACGCCGCACGCCGAAGAGCATCTGAAATTCATAACGTTGCGGCTCAATGCCATGTTGCGCAGCGTAGCTTTTCGCGGCTTCAATCATCGACGCGTCATGCGTAGCCAGTCCATGATAGATCGGGCTTTCGAGCAGCTTGCATGCCAGGCGGATATAATTCGCATCCACATCCGCCTTATTCGGAAAAGCAACCGTCGCCGGCTCCTTGTAAGCGCCCTTGCACAGCCGCACGCGGATGCCTTCCGCAATCAGCTGGTCAATGTCGCTCTGCGAGCGGTAAAGGTAAGCCTGGATCACCACGCCAATCGCGCCCCGCATCCCCGGCTCGGAGTGGATGCGGCGCACAATATCCACCGTGGTCTGCGTAAGCGTCGCATCTTCCATGTCAATACGCACAAACGAGCCAATGGAACGCGCATGCGCGGCAAGATCACGGGCAATGCCTTCGGCAACTTCCGGCGCAAGTGTCAGCCCCATCTGTGTAAGCTTCACACTGACGTTGGAGTTGAGCTTGCGAGCCGCAATCTCGTCCAGCAGCTTGTGATAAACATCGGCCGCTGCCCGGGCCTCCGCTTCGTTGGTCACGCTCTCGCCAAGCGCATCAAGCGTGACAGCCATCCCCTGCCGGTTAACAGCCTCAGCCACGCGCAGCGCATCATCAATCTCCATCCCGGCAACAAAGCGCGAGCTGAGCTTCGTGCCAATGCGAGACCGTTCGCCAAAGCGGCGCAGGCTGCGATTCTGAGAGAGTGCGATGAAAGCGGACCGGAGGAGTGGCATGGCTATGTCTTTATTTTCGCATAGCGATGGCCGAACCGATATGCGCGGGAGCCGGCCGCTTTCTGCCATCAGAACGTCCTAAGCGCTTACCTTTCATTTCACGCGAAAGAGCGCGCATGCGTGCGGAGCAAGCTCGACATGCAACGCATCCGCTTTCAGAATGTACTTACCCGCCCACACGTCATAGGCAGCATAGCTCTTGTTCGTAAGGTGGAAGCTCAGCCACGGAATATCGAACCGATGCGGTTTGTCATCCACGTTAAACACTGCCGCATAAGTCTTATTGCCCACGCGGGCATACCAGGCGCGCGCCGGTTGCGGCGCTCCATCATTCGCGGGCAAAATCGCCGGACCGCTCTCCGTCGCCTTTTGGTTGATTGCGAGAACTTCCCTGCTCGTCAGCAGCGTCCTCGAAAAATCGTCAAGCTTCGTGAGATTGCCGCCAAAGATAAGCGGCGAGCGGGAAATTGCCCAGAGAGTAATTTCGGTGCGCTGCTCATCCTGCGTGTAGTGCGACTGGCGCGGCTCGCCCCAACCTGGATGCGGCGTGAGCGCCCCTTCGGGAAGCATATCGGCATCCGGCCAAAAGCCGGGTCTCGCATAACGGTTCCACTCGGCAATGCGCTCAAACTCATCCACCAGCCCGAAGTTAAACTCAGAGCTCGTACCCTTGTGCGGATTGCGCCACGTGTCCCAGTGGTCATCGGTAATGCGCGTCATCTGCGCATACTTCGCAATCTCGCCTGCAAGCGAGATATTCGTCGGCCCCGGCGAAAGACTCAGCACAATTGGTCGCCCGGTCTTGCGGATGGCCTCGGCAATCTGCCGGATCTCCGTAGGTCGATAAGGGTGATCGGAGATGCAATCCACCTTGATGTAATCGATCCCCCAGTCGGCATAGCGCTGCAGCATGGAGTCGTAATAAGCCTGCCCGGCCGCATTGTCCTTCACGCCAAAGTTGGAGTCATCCCACGGGCATGTTTCCGTCGTGTCAGCCGCCTCCTCCGCATGAAAGGCCGAGCCCGCAATAGGCAGATTGTCATGCACCACCTGCTTCGGAATCCCGCGAACGATATGAATCCCGAACTTGAGCCCCAGCCCGTGCACCCAGTCCGCCAGCGGCTTAAAACCCGCATTGTTCGCAGAAGACGGAAAACGCTCCACAGCAGGAAGCAGCAACCCATTGGCGTCATAGAGGTAATTGCGTTCGGCGAGACTATTGCCGAAGGGGTTGCGCATATACCACCCTTCGTCAATCACGGCATAGTGCCAGCCCAGGTGCCGCATTCCAGCAAGCACCTGCACGTTGGCCTTGAAGTCGCCTTCCGTAATGGTGAGTCCGTAAGCATCCCAACTGTTCCAGCCCATTGGCGGAACAGGCGCAAGCCTGCGGGCATTACGCTCCGCATGGCTCAGGGCCGAAAAACAAAGAAACACTGAAAACAAAGCAGCAAGGGAAAAGCGTCTCAAGGGCATGACGAAACGTATACCACGCCGGGAGGGGGTGGTACTGCATCTTTATGCACTCGTTTGTGCTGCTTGTAGTGGGTGTTGCGGGAAACACGCCCTTGGCCCATATCCCGCAATGCGATGGACACCTGTTTATTCGCTTGATTCGCGGTCCCGGCTCTTCCGGGAGGAGTACCTACGCCCGCCACGGGAGCGATGCATCGTTACGCGCCGGCAATCTTTGCACTCCCACGGATACAAACCGAGGGAAGGAAAAATATGTTCCTGAAACAAACCATGTCTTGAAACACGCTGCATGTGCTTGCTTCCGCATTTCGGACAAGTAATCCCCAGTACCTGCTCGACAGAGGCGCTTGTGACTTCTTTTGCTGCCATCCTTGTACCTTCTGCAGTTCCAGGCACCAATCCAACATCCTGGAATGATCGTGAAATGTAAGGCCCCCTGATACAAAGCAGCTCGAGCGCCTTACAACTGCAAATGTATCAATTGGTTCCCTTTATACTACCTTTGACGTCACATGGCCCAAAGGAATACGGCTCCGGAAACTTTTTATGAATCCCTCGTTCCCAGACCGGCAATTCCCATACAGACGTCCCATATTAGGAACGTAATCGGCCCATTGCATCCATAGCTAATTTAGTCACTGCATGAGCCAGAGTCTGGGACAAATTCAGCGACTCAGGCCGTTCCAGGAGAATCCCTTTTTCTGCGGCGTACTCTCTAAATGCAATATCCACATCATATAGGATCTCAACATGGTCGCAAAGAAAACCAATTGGCTGTAGGATGAGCGTCTTTACGGATTGGTTGGCGAGCTGGTCCAAAATTTCTTCCACCGTGGGACCAATCCATGGACCACCGCTAGCCCCCTGGCTCTGGAAAGCAAAGTGCCAGGCCGGAATCTCCGGAACCCGGGCCGCCACCAGCTCCGCAGTCTTGCGGGCATCGTCAGCATAGGGGTCAATTCCCTCACCCGGCCAGTGCCGGGGGTGATTTTCGTCCGGCGCAGGTGGCTGGATAGTACGGGTAGGCACAGAATGAGCCGTAAAAAGCACCGGCGCGTAAGCCCCGGTTTCCGCTTTCACGCGAGTCTGCGCCACGCGAAGCCGCTCGGCAAAGGCCTCAGCCAGCAGCAGAGAATCCGCCCAGCTATCCGTAAAATCAAACTTCAGCTTGTTAGCTTCCGCAAGCACAGCCCGGTGATAAAGCCCTACGCTGGTACGTGAATTCTGCGGCGCAAGGCAAATCACAGCCGCCTCTTCCACGCCATCCGCCACCATCTGCTTCACCACATCCGGAATGTAAGGCCGCCAGTTTCGCATCCCCATATAAACCGGCACGGCATGTCCCTGCCTCGCCAGCTCCGCCTCCACCATCCGGCCCTGTTCCATCGTGATTTCCGTCAGCGGGCTTTTCCCAATCAGCGAATAGCGGTGCTGAATCTCCTCGATGACGTGCTGCGGCATCGGCCGTCCACTCACCACATTACGAAGGTACTCAGGAATCTGGTCGATAGTCTCCGGCGTTCCATGCGCCAGCAGCAGGACAGCCAGCTTAGACATTCGCCGCCTCCAACTTGAACTCCCGAACCATCTTCACAACAGCCTGGACGTTCTCAACCGGCGTACCCGGCACAATCCCATGCCCAAGGTTGAAGATATGTCCCGACCGCCCATTCGCTGAGCGCAAAATATCCCGCACACGCGCCTCAAGAATCTCCTGCGGCGCAAACAGCGTAATCGGGTCAAGATTTCCCTGCACCGCACGCGTATGCCCCACTGCAGCCCAGCCCTCGCTCAGCGGCTGCCGCCAATCAAGCCCCAGCACATCCGCGCCCGTCTGCGCCATCTGCCCCAGCAGCCCGGCAGTCTCCACGCCAAAGTAAATCACCGGCACCCCCAGCTCCTGCACCGCGCGCACAAGCCGCTTCGTCGCCTCAAAGGCATAGTCGCGGTAATCCGTCAGCGAAAGCGACCCAACCCAGCTATCAAAAATCTGGATAACATCCGCCCCGGCCTGCACCTGCTGGCGGCAGTACTCCACCAGCACCGCAATAATCTTATCCAGCAGCATCAGCCACGCAGCGGGTTCGTTGTACATCAGCTTCTTCGTCTCGATATAGTTCCGCGAGCCGCCGCCCTCAATCATGTAGCTGGCCAGCGTAAACGGTGCGCCGCAAAAGCCGATAATGCCCAGCCGGTCGCGAAAGTGCGTAGCCACCTTCTGAATCGCCTTCGCCACATAATCCAGCTCGCCGGCGCGGTCGGTGCGCAACGCGCGCACATCCTCCGCCGTACGAACAGGCCGATGCACCACCGGCCCCTCGCCCGCCTGGAACTCAAAGTCGAGCCCCATCGGTTCCAGCGGCAGCAACAGATCGGCAAAGATAATCGCCGCATCTACACCCAGCTTTTCCGCAGCGGTAATCGTCACCTCCGCCGCCAGCTCAGGCTGCTTGCAGATTTCGACAAGCGTATGGTGCTTGCGCACCTCGCAATATTCGGCCATGTACCGGCCCGCCTGTCGTAAGAACCACACAGGTGTGCGGTCCACAGGCTTGCGCAGGCAGGCGCGCAGAAAGCGGCTGCCGGATAACAAAGACTCTGAGTTCGAATCAACTGCGGGGAAATTGTCGTTTTTGCTCATGTGCTCAACGACAATTTTAACGGGCAGACGTTCATTTCGAGCACGCGCAGAGCAACAACTGTGCGCCGCGTCACATTACATCTCTGCCCACCGCCGAAGCAGGTTGTGATAAACCCCCGTCAACTGCACGCCAATCGGATTCCCAGGCGACTCCTTCGCCAGCCGCTGAATGCCAGTGTCGAGATCATAGAGCAACGTGCGGTCGCTATCCTGCCGAATCATGCTCTGAATCCAGAAAAACGACGAAACCCGCGCCCCGCGAGTCACTGGCGTCACGCGATGCAAACTCGTCGCAGGATAAAGCACCATATGCCCCGCAGGCAGTTTCACGCTGTGCACGCCATAAGTATCTTCCACGAGTAGCTCGCCACCGTCATACTGATCCGGCGGAGTCAAAAACAGCGTCGCCGAAACATCCGTGCGAATACGCTGCCCCGTCGTAGCATTCGTACGAATCGCCGTATCCACGTGCGTGCCAAAATGCCCGCCTCCGGTATAGCGATTAAACATCGGCGGAAAAACCCGCAGCGGCAACGCAGCCGACATAAACAGCGGAGAACGTGCCAGCGCAGCCAGCACCATCTCACCCAGCTTCACAGCCGCAGGCTGTCCCTCGGGCAGTTGCAGATTGTCCTTCACGCCCTGCGCCTGGTATCCGGCAGTCACCTTGCCATCCACCCAATCGGCTGCATCAAGAATCGCGCGCGTCTGCGCCACTTCTTCCTGCGTAAAGATATCGGGAATCGTAATCAACATAGTTTTGCAAAACTCCTGATAAGGTTGCGGCGGCAGACGCATTCAACCACGCCCGCCGCCCTTGAGGGAGGACTACTTAAAGCGGAAGTTGATACCAAACATCGCACTCGCTCCAGGCCCCGGAACAAGATGGCTCGGGTGCGGTAAATCAATATAGAAGCGATCGAGCAGATTGTTCACATTCGCCTGAAATTCGAGATGATCGCTGATGGGCCGCTTGAGCATCGCATTAAAAACCCAGTACCCCGGAACCTGCTTCATGGCAACACTCGTCACCACATAGCCCGCTCCGTTCGGATTCGGCGCATACCCCGTAGGCACATACGGCACCGTGGAGCTGGCCGTGCGCGCACCAACATAGTTGCCGCCAAGCCCGCCGTTCAAGCGCCACGGCAACCGGTGCGTCACAAACAGGTTGAACGTCTGCTTCGGCACATTCGCCAGCGGATACCCCACCGCCGCCGGGAAGAACTTCGAATAGATCACATCGCTATCGAGATACGCATATCCCGCAACAAGGTCCATCCCCTCCGGCAAGCGCCCCACCACGCTGAACTGCACACCCTTCACCAGCTGATTGCCTGCCGCAACAATGTTGTTCGAGTTCGTCGGATCAGTCTCGTGCGCATTATCTTTTTCCGTACGGAACCACGCACCTTCCACCAGCAGCCGCTCATTCAAAAAGTTCCACTTCGCGCCCGCCTCATACGACTCATTCTCTTCCGGCGCCGTATTGCTGTTCACCAGCCCCACGCTCAGCGAAAGCGACTCCGCATCTGGGTTCCAACTCGTGCCGTAGTCAAAGTAAACACTGCCATGCGTCGAAGGCTTGTAAACAAAGGCCGCGCGGTAACTCGGCTGCTCGTCGAGCCTACTGATAGGCGCCACCGTTGCCGTCACCGTCCCACCAGTCGGAGGCGCAGTCGGCTGGTAAAGGTTGTAGTCCGTATCAAAGCGGTCCCAGCGTACGCCGCCCGAGAGCTCGAAGAGTTTGCCCAGCTTCATTGTGTCAATGAAGTAGAGGCCCACACTCTTCGACTTCGTATGCGTAATCGAAACAAGATAGCCCGTGCCAGAGAACGGCTGCTCCTCGTTCGGGTCGAGCAGCGTAGCCGTCGGAACAGTATTCTTGCCGCTGATGGTGTAGCTGTAGCGGATGGGGTTTGAAATCTCCTGCCCACCTTCCACACCGGCAACAAGCTCATTGCGGAAACCCGCAGCTTTGAAGCGTGCACTGACCTCCATCTGGTCCCACAGGATGCCTTCGACACTCTTCGTCTGAAGCTGGTTGCGATTCACCGTAATCTCGCTTGCAGGCGTATCCGGCGTGTAGTTGCAGACAAGCGAGGAGTTCCAAGCCATCGTAGGCAGCGAAGCAACAACCGTGCCCACCGGCACACTGGCCGAAGCATTCGAACAAATCTGCGGCTCGGTAATCTGCGCCTGGCGTGGATAATTCGCTGCACGCGCAATCGTATGAATATTCACATCCGGCGAAAAATCATGCTGCGCCCGCAACGTAAGAATGTCGTCATTCGTCCTGAGATAGTTCTGGTCAGGAAATCCAAAGTAGCTGCTGCGTTTCGAAGGAGCCGGCCCCGCAAAGAGCCACGGAATGCCGTAGTCCGGCGTGTCATCTTCGCTCAGATGCTCATAGCTGAGCGTGACCGGCGTCTTGGTGCTCATGCCGATGGAAACAGAAGGCGCGATGCCGAATCGGCGGATCTCGGCGGCATCGCGCTGGGCTACGCCGCCTTCGTCGGCCATGATATTGGCGCGGAAGGCTGTGCCGCCGAGAGCATCTTGCAGAGGGCTGTTGAGGTCGGCCGTAATGCGGCGTGTCTCGTCCGTGCCAAACTGCGTCTGCACGTTGACGAACTTCTCCACAGCAGGAACTTTGCTTTCCTGGTTGACGACGCCGCCCGTCGAGCCGCGCCCAAACTGAATACCGGCCGGACCTTCCAGCGCCTCCACCTGTTCATAGTTGAAGGCATCGCGATAGTAGCTGCCAAAGTCGCGAATGCCGTCGAGAAAAATGTCATTGCGCGCGGTAAAGCCGCGAATCGTCAGGTTGTCGCCTTGTGCGCCAAACTCACCGGCCGCCAGGCTGATACCCGGAACATTGCGCAGTTCGTCGCGCAGCGTGGAAATTCCCTGGTCCTCCACAACAAACTGGGGCACCACCGTCACGCTCTGCGGAATATCCGTCAGCGGCCCGGAGATTTTCTCAAGCGAAAGCGAGTTCGCAACCGGGGCCGTAACCGAAACCGTATCGCGTGCCTGCACGCCAACGGAGACATTCGCCGCATCCTCAAACCGGTAGTTAAGCCCCGTGCCATCCAACAGCAACCGCAGCGCCTCTTCCTCTGGATAAAGCCCCACCACGGCCTTCGCATTAAATCCAGCAATCGTGTTCTCCGGCAGAACCACCTTCACATGAACGCCGGTCGTCTTCTCATACGCGGCCAACGCCTGTTCCAGCGGCCCTGCCGGAATATCGAACCGTTTCAACGGCAGCGTTGCAGTCTGCCCGTTGTCCTCCGCGGTACGGTTCTTCACCGCCGCCAGCGCCGGCCGGCTCGCACCCATCGCCGCATACGCAGCCAGCGTTCCCACAGCAATCCACTCGCGCCGTCGAAATCCCTTGTTTCTTCTTCCCTGCCACTTCTTCCAACTCTTCTTCTGCATTCTCAACCTCCAGCAAACAGGCCATTCCGCATAGGCGGAACTCGGGTTTGCCCAGGCAGCGCATGGCCTCATTACGCCGCAAACCCCGGATAGAAATCAGGCAAAAAACAGGCTTTGGAATTGGGTAAGAAGAGGAAAACCGTCCGGCCGGGTGGACGGGGCCACCCTATAATGCAGAAAGCCGCAGCCCGTCGGGCTGTTGAGCTACCATGCCAGGGTCTTCGCGGTCTCCGCCAAGAGTTTGCCGCAGGACCCTGGTCCCTCTATTGATCCAGTTCCTTCACGCAACGGATTGCTCCGTCAACAGTTCCAACTATATACGACAAAATTAGTCCTATAGGACAAAATAGGTCGGATATTCACAGAAAAGTGACAAAAACGTCATTTTGTTCTGGATCGTGAGACACCGGAACAGAAGTGCCTGTGAAAAAGCATGTTACTGGATTGGATTCGCCGATTAAATTGGAGGGCAAAATATCCCAACAGACCAAGGAAGTGCATTCGGTCGGAGGGAGCAGAGGCCTTCAGGCCTCTGAAATTGGCGGGAAGAAGAAAGAGGGGCTTTAGCTCCGAGCCTTAATCCGCCGCTACCTCCTCGTACTTGCCACCAGACAAAAAACGGCCCCGGTTATTAGCCGGGGCCAAGTTGCCTTGGTTCTCTCTTGCGAGAGCTTGGTTGGCGGCCGATCAGCGGGGGTGAGCTGATGGCGCGGGAATAGCCTCGGGGGCGTGGCTGTGAGCGGTCTTGGGGAGCCGCTCCGCGCCAGGTCTAGAACCCTCCACCCTGGGGAGATGGAGCGTTCCGGGCCGCCAAACTGTTTTCCATCAACCGGACCTTCGCGACGCTATAGCGAACGCGCTCGTCGGAATCCGACGACGTAGCGTTACCCATAGCCACGGCGTGGAGCCGGTAGACAGGAATGTTGTGTTCCACCAGGTAGCGGTTAATGACCTGGGCATACTTCTGAGAACTCTGGATGCCTGCGGCCCCACGCGCTGGCGAGTGAGCTTCGATGTCGATGATGTACCCCTGCTTGCCGTTGGTGCTCTGGATCAGGTCATCGAGTTTGGATTTCGCGTCAGCCGAAAGCACCGGCGCGCCCGAACGGAAGCGAACTTCGGTCTCGCTTACCGCCTTGTACTGGTCAAGGCCATTGACGGTGGTGTTGAGCGTATCGACATGTGCCGAAGCTCCCTGCGCCGTCGTCGAGGCCGTCTGGGCCTGCGTGTTGGCGGCCGTGGCCGTCTGGTTGGCCTGGTCGGCCGTGTTCTGCGCGTTGCGAATGCCAGCCGTGGCGCGCGCATCTACGTCCTTAATGTCGTTGGCGTTCTTCGCATTCAACTCGTCCAGCTCATTGAGCCGGTCGTTGATCGGGTCAAGGCGCTTCTTTATCCACTTCTTGCGGGCGAAAGGCTGCATGTGACCCCAGAAGCCTTCGTGGTCCGAGTTGCTCAACCGCTGCTGGTTGATATCCGGCTGCTGCGCGGGAGGCGGCGTCTGCTGAGATATCCCGGTGGAAACCGTATCCGGGGTCTGATTCTGTGACTGGGCGCCAGCCATGAAGGCAAACGCCGAAGCAAGCACGGCCGCCACAAACGTGCCGCGCAGAGCATTACGATATGTATGTGTATTTGTAAAGACGCTCATTGTCTCTGCATTCCTCTTCTCTTCTGCGTCTGATGGCCGCACCATTGCGGCTAGGTCTTGCCTGAGTGACCTATAGAGAGCAATGCCCGTGCCAAACCCAAGCGTTCAGCATGGAAATTTTTAACTAATTGAATTTGAAACATTTAACGAAGAAGAACCCGCACCGCAGATGCCCAAAGGAGCGAATTACACTGCCCAAAGCGAGTATTTTTTACCGGCAGAGAGTAACTTGTACAAGGTAATTTAGGGATGACGGACGAGTTACGAAGGACGAATAAGGGCAAGTTACGAAAGGCTCATCCGGGCTAAGCCTTCCCCCGCGGCCATTCCAACAAAGCAAAAAGCGCAAACCTCAACCAAAGATTTGCGCCACTGTTTTTTCTCGTCTCTCGTCCCTCGTCACTCGTCCTTAACCTGCAGAATCCGAATCTCCGGATACGCCCCATTCCAATCCTGGTTCACCGGATCAAAGATCAGCCGGAAGTCCCGCTCATCACCCGGCTTCAGCGGAGCATCTCCCACCGGCTGCACATCCACATACGGCTCCCGCGTCCGAATCAGCTTCAGCGGCTGCGTCTCGTTCTGCGCAACCTCGTTGGCAACGTTGCGAAAGAGAACCTGCACCGAGATCCCGGTAACCGTCTTCGAGCCTTTATTCGCAATGTGCCCATCCACATAGGTCACCTTGCCCCCGGCCAGGTTGGAGGACTCGCTCATCACCAGGTTCGTAATCGGCAAACTCGCCGCATAAGGGTCCAGCGGCGCGTTAATCGCTGCAACCGCAGGCTTCGAGTGGCCGTGCTGCGACACAACAATTACCAGCGCAACAGCAAGAACAACACCAGCTGCAATGCCCAGCGGAAGCCAGTTGCGCTCGCGGGGTGGGGCGGTATGGATCAGTTGAGGTCCCGTGCTCACGCGTACATTCTACCTCCATTTCCACTGACCATTACTAAAGGAGGGGGCCGAGGGGTGAACCGACGAGATTTCCACAGATACCCCAAAATCGTGGGACGATAAGACAGGCGTGGGGAAGCACTTCCTCCTGGGCCAAAGTAACTGGGACGCAGACAGAAAACGGAAACACTCACAGAGGCAGAGAAAGACATGCCAGGGAGTGTAAAAAGATGTTCCTTTTCATTCGGAAGCAACCCGGTATGAAGATCAGTGTCTAAACCTGTAAGCAGAGATTATGCATCGATTCAGGTGCAACCGGCTGCAACGGAATCATTGTCCAGCGCACTAATCCCTTGGTGAGGCAAATTTCAAGCTTTGCAAACCTGAAATCCCTCCCCCACCCACTCGCCCGCAGGGCGAAGAAAGGTCAGGACCCGAGTGATGCCCTCCCCCACTGTCGCATCCACTCTCGCACCGGCCAGAAGCTTTCTCCGCAGCCGTAAAGCCGAAGACCTGGTCTACCAGGCAATGACGGCAGCGGCCATGCTGATCACGCTTTTGAGCATCTGTCTCTTCTAACAACCGCCTACCTGCTGAATACAAGAGGCGTGCCGATCGGCACGCCTCTTGTATTCAGCCACTCATGCATCGAAGCCGGCACTAACCAAACCTGGCCCGCTTCACAGACTGCCGGAAATCATTCCCCGTCATCGTCACTTTCACACACATTTCAGCCAACCGCGAGCGCATGCGTTCGCCTATGCGGTCGCCGAGGGTCGGCTCGCGCGCGGAACGTTGCGCGTCCGTCAAATCCCCGCCGCCAGGAGGAAGATCAGCGTAATTCGTGGTCACAATCGTCGAAAGATTTTCGTTGTAACGGGTGTTGAGAATGAGCGAAACAATGTCGGAGGACCACTCGTTGAGCTTCTGCGCACCAAGGTCGTCAAGAACGAGAACTTCGGCTTGGAAAACCGGCTGCAAAAGGTCGAGTTCAGTGGTGCTTACCTGCGGGTTCCAACTGTTCTGAATCTTCTTGAGTAGCTCGCGGTAGTCGCAGAAGAGTCCTTTGACGCCACGTTCGCGCACCAGTCTCTGAAGGATTCCGGTGGCGAGGTGCGTTTTGCCCACACCGATGGAGCCAACGAAGAGAAGCCCGCGGCCAGCGGTATCTGTGGGATAGGTGTCGGCGAACTTGCGCGCCGTCATGAGCGCTGGCCCGAGGCTGGAATGGGAGTTGTAGAGCGAGGTCTCGAAGCTATCGAGGACACAATGGCGGTAACGCTCCGGAATATGCGTCGCAGCCAGCCGCCGCTCTTCACGCTCAAGCTGCTGGCACTCGCAGGCACGCGAAACCCAATGGCCCGCATCAGACATCACTCGCACCAAACCAACGCCACCGCAAATCGAACAAGGACTACTCATGGTTCTCTCCTCAGGTTAGCGCATGAAGAGGTGGAAAAGCCGAGTGCCCCATCCTTCCGCGTTCTTTGTGGAAGGATGGAACAGGACTCTCACCAGTTGTCCCTGAACCCGTTCTCCCACAAACCCAATACAAGCTCCCTGCAAAATAACCCGCCAATCTGTGGAAAAACTTTGCGGTGAATTACCCCCATTTATGCCACACTGAAAGTCAAAGGATGGAAACGGCTCTCCATGAGCAGAAAGCCCGTTTCGCTTCCCGGTACCGCAAAAAATTTCACGACAAATCCGGAAAAGTACACGAAAGTAATCTTTCTATTACTAAATAGTAAATACCTGAAAACTCCAGGTTAACCAATTAAAATCAGTAGCTTAACCGAACAAACTACTTCCATTCCCGCACACATTCTCTACGGCAAACAAAAAGCGAACCCACTCGTAAGCCTCCGAAGCCAAATCGCAGCACCCCGGATTGCGTAGAATCGTACCGGCGCGAAAGAGCCTGCTCGCGCAACCCCAAAACTGGAGAGAAGCATCCGTGAAACTGCTTGCCGTTCTGCTTGTTCTTTTCGCCGCCGCAGTGGCGGTACGTTCCGGCCTCGCGCAACAGGCCTCCAAGCCAACGACAGACCCCGCCGCCGCAGGCAGCAAACCGGCCGAGGACTTCGCCACCGCGCGAAACCGCCAGCTTCTCAATGACTTCGGCTGGCTCGCCCACTTTGCCGATGACAACGCCAAGCTTCCGCCACCCGCACCGGGTGAAAACCGCGTCGTCTTCATGGGCGACTCCATCACCCAGGGCTGGCACCTCGACCAGTCCTTCCCCGGCAAGCCCTACATCAACCGTGGCATCAGCGGCCAAACCACCCCGCAGATGCTCATCCGCTTCCGCCAGGACGTCATCGACCTTCACCCCAAGGCCGTCATCATCCTCGCCGGAACCAACGACGTCGCCGGCAACACCGGCCCCATGACGCCCGAGCAGACCGAAGGCAACATCCAGTCCATGGCCGAGCTCGCCGCTGCCAGCGGCATCAAGGTCGTTCTCTGCTCCATCACGCCGGCCAAGGCCTATCCGTGGAAGCCTGAAGTCGCGTCGGTTGAGCCAATTGCAAAAATCAATGCCTGGATGAAGGCCTATGCCGCCAGCAAGGGCTACACCTACGTGGACTACTTCACAGCCATGAAGGATGCCGACAACGGATTGCCCGCGAATCTAAGCAAGGATGGCGTGCATCCATTACCTGCGGGATATGCAGTCATGGCTCCATTAGCTGAAGCGGGAATCGACAAGGCGCTTCAATAGAGAGCCGCGAACCATGAACTGTGAACCGTGGCCTCTTACCGTTTCTCCCCGGATCGACGGTCCACGGCTCACGGTCCACGGTTGACAATTACTTAGGAGGAGCAGGCACAGCCGCAGCAGTCTGCCCCTTCGACAAGCTGCGGAGATAAGTAACCAGCCCGCGAACGTCTGTGTCTTTGGCGCGAGCCTCTTCCTCTGGTGGCATCTTGTCCTTGCCCTTGCGGATGATGTCAAAGATGTCCTTGTCCGACTTGTCGGCCAGGGATTTCGGATCGGTATAGTCCAACAGGGTTACACCTAGCGAAGTGGCTACGTCGGTCTTGCCATTGCCGTTATCGCCATGGCAGATAGCGCAGTCCATTTTGTAGATTCCTTTGACTTTGGGTGTGACTGCGTCCTGGGCAGTTAGGGCCGGAGCTGCAATTATGGCGAGCAGTCCGGCAGTAGCAAACAAGGCGCTGCACACAAGCGGCCGGATGAACATTGGTATGCCTCCTGGGAATTAGGCAGCATACAAAGCTGTCTTGAAATTTCCGGAAGGATTCTAGGCCCATCCGGTGGCGTTTGGAAGGATAAACGTCATTGCTCCTCAACAAAATTCGCCGTATAATAATCCAGATTGGTCCGAGATAAGAGCCGGATTGCAGGAAAGGTCTGTTTCGAGAGATGGCTAAGGAAAAGATTCACCCCCAATACGACGCTGTGCGCGTAGTTTGCGCCTGCGGCAACAGCTTTGAGACCCGTTCGACCCATAAGGGCGACATTCACGTGGAAATCTGCTCGGTCTGCCACCCGTTCTTCACCGGCAAGCAGCGCCTTGTCGACACGGCTGGCCGCGTCGAGCGCTTCCGCCGCAAGTACGCCAAGGCGGACGCAGCCAAGTAACCCGCCGAACGGCGAGGATTCGCAAAACGGGCCTCCGCTTCGGCGGAGGCTTCCTTGTGTTGAGCGACAGCGAACTCTGTATTGAGTCGCAATTACACTGACTACTGACTGGAAAATCGAAACTGCAATGCCACCGCACGCCAAACGCCAACTCGGAGCCAAGCTGGAGATCGATGGCCACCACCTGAGCTGGCGTCTGCATCGTGAGCAGCACACGAACGGCCTGGATGATTGGCACGGACTCGCGATTCACGTTCAGAATGAATCCACACGCGCGCGCCGCGACCTGTACCTGGAATACCCACTGGCGCCGATTCTGAATAAAAATGGCATCACCCGCACCGATACCATGCGCGTGCCGATTCACGAGAAGAAGGTGGAAGCCCACATCCGGCAGGCAATCGCAGCCGGCTGGGACCCGGAATCCCGTGGCAGGCCGTTTGTATTTGAGGTAGAGGAACTGCCAAGCTGAATCGAGAAAAACAGCTTTTAGCAATTAGCCGTTAGCTTTTAACCCATTTTGCGAGAACTGGCGATTGCAACTGAGCACGATAGCTCGATTCGCAAAGACAAGCTAAGAGCTAAAGGCCAGGAGCGAATAGCTGCCTTTATGTCAGGACGAGGTTTTACGGTGAAAAAAGCGTGGGAAGAGCCCGCTGAGCGCTCCGGCTCCGTGCCGGTTCCAGCCGAGTTTCGCATCGGCCCGGTCGAAGTGCGCCCAGCGACAGTACTGGCTCCCATGGCCGGCGTCACCGACACCATCTTCCGCCGCTTCATCCGCCACGCCAGCCACTTCACCACGCCTGCGAATCCCCAAAATTCCACGACCGTGAGTGCCCCCGGTCCCTCGCATTTGGGGACCGGGGATAACACTCCCACGGACGTAGAATCCGCCGTCTCGAACACCCAGTCCGGCTGCGGCCTGCTCATGACGGAGTTCACCTCCGCCGACGGCCTCTCGCGCATGCGCGAGTCCAAGCGCAAGCGCTACCTGACATTCTTCGACGACGAGCACCCCATCAGTGCGCAGCTCTTCGGCTCAAACCCGGAGACCCTCGCCGAAGCCGCCTGCATCGTGCAAGACACCGGCTTCGACATGGTGGACCTGAACCTCGGCTGCCCGGCCAAGCGCGTCGTGGGCTGCAACGGCGGCTCCGGCCTCCTGCGCGACCTCCCGAAGATCGGCGAAATCTTCCGCACCGTCCGCAAGTCGGTCACAATTCCCTTCACCGTCAAATTCCGCCTCGGCTGGAATGACGCCAACATCATCTGCGTCGAGCTCGCAAAGATGGCGGAAAGCGAAGGCCTCAACGCCGTAGCCCTCCACGCCCGCACCCGCGAGCAAGCCTACACAGGCCACGCCCGCTGGGAGTGGATCGCCGCCATCAAGCAGGCCATCAAAATCCCGGTCATCGGTAACGGCGACATCCGCACCCCGGAAGACGCAGCAGCCATGGTCGCGCAAACCGGCTGCGACGCCGTAATGATCGGCCGCGGCGCGCCAACAAACCCATGGATCTTCCGCCAGATCGCGCAATACACGGCCACCGGCAGCTACGACAAGCCGACAGCGCAGGACAGCCACCACATGATCCGCGCCTATTTCCAGATGCTGATGCAGGGAGCGGAATCCGGCGGCATCGCCGAAAAGCCTGAAAACGCGGGCCGTGAGGCAGTCGGCAAAATGAAGCAGTTCGCAAGCTGGTTCACCCACGGTGTCCCCGGCGGAGCCAAACTCCGCGCCGCCATCTACCAGGCCAAAACCGCCCCCGCAATCCTCGACCAGGTAGACGCCTTCTTCGAAGCCCAAATCACAGGCGCAACCATCGCCGAAGAGTCCGCTGACACTACCGAGCCAATGGACTTCTCAGATGCCGCTCTGGTCTGCGACTAACCAACGCGCTCCACCGCCATAGCAACCGCATTCCCGCCACCAAGGCAAAGCGCGGCAATGCCGCGCCTTCCACCAGTCTCCTTGAGATTCGCAAGCAACCGCACCAGCGCCCGCGCCCCACTCGACCCAATCGGATGCCCCACAGCAACCGACCCGCCGTGAATATTCACCTTCGCAGCATCAAGCCCAAGCTCACGATTCACAGCCATAGCCTGCACAGCAAAGGCCTCGTTCAACTCAAAGTTGTCGACAGAATCCAGCACCCACCCAGCACGCCGCACAACCTTGCGCACCGCATCGATTGGCGCAAGCCCGAACCACTCCGGCTCACGCCCGGCAGTAGCACTCGCACGAATCACACCCAGTACCGGCATCCCCCGTTCAAAAGCAAGCTCGGCACTGGTAATAACAACAGCAGCCGAACCATCGCTAACACCCGGAGCATTCCCCGCCGTCACCGTACCACCCTCTTTGAAAGCAGGCTTCAACTTCGCCAACGTCTCCACAGTTGTCTCCGGCCGAATCGCCTCATCCGCGGCAAAAACTCGCGCAGCCTCACCCTTCTTCGCACCGGGAATCTCAACAGGAAGAATCTCTTCCTTAAAAATCCCCGCAGCAGTCGCAGTAGCCGCCCTCCGATGCGACTCCGCTGCAAAAGCATCCTGTTCCTCGCGCGTGATGCCATACTTCTCCGCAATCATCTCCGCGCCAACACCCATGTGAAACCCGCGATAAGCCTCCCAAAGCCCGTCATGAACCATCGCATCCACCAGCGCGCCATTCCCCATGCGATACCCCGACCGAGCCTGCGGCAGCAGATACGGCGCATTCGTCATCGACTCCATACCACCCGCAACAATGACCTCTGCATCCCCCAACACCACAGCCTGCGCGCCCAGCGAAGCCGCCCGCAGCCCCGAGCCGCAGACCTGGTTCACCGTCAGCGCAGCCGACTCCGGCGGCAGCCCGCCATAGATCGCAGCCTGCCGTGCCGGATTCTGCCCCAGCCCCGCCTGCAGCACGCACCCCATGATGCACTCATCAACTTCCGCCGGAGCAAACCCCGACCGCCGCACAGCCTCCTGCACCACCAGTGCCCCCAGCCGCGGCGCAGCAAATCCTGCCAAAGCCCCCTGAAACTTCCCCACCGGCGTACGTACCGCCGCCACAATCACTGCCTCACGCATGTAACCTCCCTTGCGAAAAGCGAGGATATCAATACCCATGCAAGGTGGGCTATCCTCGTCCCATGTTGCACACGACTCTCAATGACATGTTCCAGTTGCCGCTTCCGATTATCGAGAAGCTGCTCCGCCCTGTAATTGTCTATCTCGTGCTTGTCGCGCTGCTGCGCATCTTCGGCAAACGCGAACTGGCGCAGCTCAACCCCTTCGACCTGGTCGTTCTGCTTTCGCTCTCGAACACCGTGCAGAACGCCATCATCGGCGACGACAATTCCGTTTCGGGCGGCGTCATCGGAGCTATTGCCCTGCTCGGCGTCAACTGGCTGGTCGCGCGCGCCCTCTTCAAATACCCCCGGCTGACACGTACACTGCAAGGCCACTCCACCGTGCTGGTCAAAAACGGCAAGATAGACCAGAAGGCGCTCAATCACGAGTCGCTTACACACGAGGAGCTAATGGAAATCATCCATAAACAAGGCTTCGAGAGCCTGAAGCAGGTAAAGCTCTGCCAACTCGATCCCAATGGCTCGTTTTACGTGGAAGCATTTGAGCCAAGCACCGCCGACCAGCAACACGCAGCAGTAATGGCTCGCCTCGACGCCTTGTCAAAAGAAATTGCGACATTGCGGGAGCAGACTTCCGGCTGATGCTCGCGTTCTACCCGGCCACGCGTCTCACGAGCAGGCAATCCCCGAAAGCAGGAGGCTCTGCTCAATGAAGCTGCGCTGCAGGTGCCGCTCCGCTCTCTCGCTCACTGCATTCACTCTCACGGTTACAACTCTGCTGGCCGCGCAAACGCTGGAGCACAGGCCACCGCACAAGCCTGCAGCAACAACCGCGGACAACTTCACCCCAACACTGCCCGCAGGCACCGCAATGCAGGTAGAGATTCCGCGCAACTATCCAATGAAGGCAGGCGAAGCAATTGAAGGTGAGCTTGCCTACCCGCTCTACTGGAACGGCAAGCTTGCGGTTCCTGCCAAGACACCCGTTCGAGGCACAGTAATATCCCTCTCACCAAGCAGCAGCACCCGCACTCATGGACGGCTGCACGGCGACTTCACTCCATTTCACATTGCAGAAGTTCGCTTTGAAGAACTTGATCTGCAGGCCGGACCAGTCAAAATCACTCCTGCCGGTACAACAACAGGCGCGCCGATTCTGCACCTGGTAGCCGCAGGCGTACCAAAGCGATCCTTTGTCGGGCGCTACTGGTCTCAGACCATATCTGACATTCACGGCCGTATCGCTTTCTTTACCGCGCCCGGATTCGGCGACCGCGCGCTGCAGATGCTCTATCATCAACTCCCCTACCACCCGGAACGAATCCCCGCGCACACCGCATGGACCTTTGAACTGGCAGATCCCATGCCTCTACCGGAACAGACGGCCCTCAGTGATCCTCCCTCTGTTCCGGCAGCAACAGCGGGCAAACCGGAGGTATGGCAGGTTCATGCGCTTCTCACAGGGCGCGTTACCTCTGCCAATGCAAAACCGGGAGACATAGTGGAAGCGCTAGTCGTCGAACCCGTCCTCGATAAAGACAACCAGCTCGTCATTCCACAAGGCTCCACGCTCGAAGGCAAAGTAACAAAAGCTAAACACGCGCGCACCTTTGGCCGAAATGGAACACTGCGATTCAACTTTCAGCAAGTACGCTTTCCCGCCGGAACAGATTTACCCGCGCCAGAGCGCCAGGTACAGGGCTCGCTAGGCGGGGCTACAGCGGAAAGCGCCAACGGGCTCTCCATGGATGCCGAGGGAACAATAACACCCAAGAACCAGGCCAGCGCCATCGCTCCGCTGTTTCTAACACTACTGGCCGGACGCGCACTGGACCAGGACGGCAATCTCTACGCCAACAACACCGTCGCGTCCAATGGATTCGGGCTTGTTGGACGCGTAGTGGGCATTGCAGCAGGCAATCGCAACCTGGCAGCAGGCCTCGGATTTTACGCTGCAGCACTTTCCACGTACGAAAACTTCCTCCGCCCCGGTCATAACGTAGATTTCCCAAAAGACACACGCATCGAGATTGAAACAACACCTCTTCGTGCGCCCGTGCTCAAGCCGGAGAAACCATAAAAAACGCCGCCGTTCGCAATAAGCAAACTGCAGCGTTTTGCATCTGGCGCCGAAGGCGCGGGCGCCTGGACGGCCAGTCCTCACTCCCACTCGATGGTGCCCGGCGGCTTGGACGTAATGTCGTACACCACACGGTTGATACCGCGAACCTCATTCACAATGCGGCTCGAAATCTTCTTGAGCACGTCATACGGCAGCGGCGTCCAGTCCGCAGTCATGCCATCTTCCGAATGCACCGCGCGAACCGCAGCAGTATACGCATACGTCCGCTGATCGCCCATCACACCAACCGACATAACCGGAAGCAGCACAGCAAAGCTCTGCCAGATTTTCGTATAAAGCCCGGCAGCCTTGATCTCGCTGACAACAATATCGTCGGCCTCCTGCAGCAACGCCACGCGATCAGCAGTAATTTCGCCAAGAATACGAACCGCAAGCCCTGGCCCCGGAAACGGCTGGCGGCCCAGGATATCCTCCGGCATGCCCATATCGCGGCCAATGCGGCGGACTTCGTCCTTAAATAGATCGCGCAGCGGCTCAATCAGCTTGAACTTCAAATCCTCCGGCAGCCCGCCAACATTATGGTGGCTCTTAATCGTCTGGCTCGGACCTTTCACTGAACTCGACTCAATCACGTCTGGATAGAGCGTTCCCTGCACCAGCCAGTCCACACCGCCGGTTTCCTTCGAGATACGCTCCGCCTCATCATCAAAAACCGCAATAAACTCCGCGCCGATAATCTTGCGCTTCTTCTCGGGATCGGTCACGCCGGCCAGCTTGTCCAAAAATCGCTTGCTCGCATCCACAGCAACCAGGTTCAACCCCAGCTTGTCGCGCAGGTTTTCCTGCACCTTCTCGAACTCGTTCTTGCGCAACACGCCATTGTTCACAAACACACACGTCAACTGGCTGCCAATCGCCTTATGCACCAGCATCGCGGCCACCGACGAGTCCACGCCGCCTGAAAGCGCGCAGATCACGTGCCCCTTGCCCACCTTCTCGCGAATCGACGCAACCGTCGTCTCAACAAAGTGCGCCGGAGTCCAATCGCCAGTAGCCCCACAAATTCCGAAAACAAAATTCTTCAAAAGCTGCGGCCCAAGCGGCGTGTGATGCACTTCCGGATGGAACTGCACCGCCCAGATCCTGCGGTCTTCATTCGCAATGCCGGCCAGCGCATTCGACGTAGCCGCCGTCCGAGAAAATCCCTTCGGCAGCTCCAGGGCCTCGTCGCCGTGGCTCATCCACACCTGCAACTGCGGCGGCAGCCCCGCAAACAGCTTCGTTTCCGGATTCTCTACATGAACTTCTGCATGCCCATACTCGCGCTTGGGGCCAGGAACGACCTTCCCGCCCAGTTCATGCACGATATAGTGCAGCCCATAGCAGATGCCAAGAATCGGCAGGTTCTCGTCCAGAATCTTAGGGTCCGCCGCCGGAGCGTCCGCGTCATAAACCGACGACGGACCGCCGGACAAAATAATGCCAAGCGGCTTGTAGCTGGCTATCTCCTCGCGTGGCGCAGTGCACGGCAAAACCACGGAAAAGACATTCATTTCACGAATGCGGCGGGCAATCAGCTGCGTATACTGCGAGCCGAAATCAAGGATGACAATCGTTTGGGTGTCCACGTTTCAGTTTTGCAGGACGCAGGGGTGGCTGTAAAGAACCTACCCACCGCAGGAACCACAAACCGAATGAAAGCCACAACAAATCACAGATTCTGAGGCAACCCGGCCCTGCTGATACGGTTCAAAAAAGGGAATTTTGGATTGACTTTCGTGTATCGAATCGCAATAGTGATGTCTAAAGAAACCGCGTTTTCAAATCGATATTTATAAAAGCTGTCTGTAAACCAATGTTTTCGGGGAAGGAGCCAAGAGTACGGCATGAGCCTCAGCCAGCCCGCCGCTCCGCTTCGATGGAAGATTATGCTTGCGCTTGCAGTGGTGATTGCGGCGTACTTGCTTCGGCTCTCCCTGCACTGGGCCTTCCAATTTGATCTCTCGCCTTACCTGGCCTATCTTCCTGCCGTCATCCTGGAAGCCTTTGTGCTAGGCATGTGGCCCGGCTTCGCGGCAACGGCTTTGTCCGGCGTACTGGTGACCTTTACCGTAAATACGCCTGCTCAATGGCACCTGCTCACCAAGGGCGCGGATATTATCGCACTCATTCTCACAGCGGGAATCTGCATCGCCGTCAGCATACTTGTCGAGCAGTTCCGGCGGAATCATCGATTGCTGATTCACTTAGAACACGAGGCGGAGCTCCGCGTAAGCGAAGAGCGCTACCATGCAATCTTTCAAACCAGCCTCGACATCGTGGTGATCGCCACCCTGCCCGATTGCAAAATCATCGAGGTGAACCCGCGCTTCACCGAAGAGCTCGGATACACGCGTGAAGAGACCGTGGGCAAAACATCCGGCGAGCTCGGCCTGTGGGTCAATGAGCAGGAACATAACAGCCTCATCCAGTCAATTCTCGACGGCAAGCCCTATCGTTCTGTGCAGATAGCGTTACGCAAGCGTGATGCAAACGCGTTGTGGGGCCTTGCCTCAGCAGAGTGGCTGGAAATTCGCGGTGAGCCCTGCGTGCTGGTTTCCGTGCGCAACGTTACGCGAGAAAAACAGGCAGAAGAAGCACGCCACTCGATCGAAGCCCGTTATCGTGCCGCCTTTGAAACCAGCCCGGACGCTATCATCATCTCGCGCCTCTCCGACGGCGTATATATGGATGTGAATCCGGCCTTCACCACGAATATCGGTTGGAAGCGCGAGGAAGTCGTCGGCATCTCCTCACGCGAGCTGGATGTCTGGGTCGATTACGCCAACCGCGATGCGATGATGGAAATCCTCAGCAAGGGACAGGACTTTCGCAATGTCGAGATCCAGTTCCGGCGCAAGGACGGCTCCATCCTCTGGGGAAATGTCTATGCCACGATAATTGAGGTCGAAGGTATTCCATGCCTTCTCATCCAGGTGCGCGACATGACCAATGAGAAGCGCGCTGAAGAAGAGATTCGCAATCTTGCCTTCTATGACCAGGTCACCGGCCTCGCCAACCGCCGCCTGCTGGTGGAGCAGTTCCGCAAAAGCACCGCGCTGAGCGCGCACACACGCCGCAAACGCGCGTTGCTCTTCCTTGATCTCGACAACTTCAAGACCATCAACGATTCGCGCGGTTACAACACTGGCGACCTGTTGCTGCGCGAAGTGGCAAACCGGCTTTTAGCTTGCGTAAGTCCTTCCGACACAGTTTCGCGGCTTGGCGGCGATGAGTTTGTCATCATCCTGGAAGAACTACACGTCAACCCGGAACTTGCCGCCACGCAAGCCATGGAAGTAGCGGAACGAATTCTCACGCAGCTCAAGCAGCCCTTCCTGCTGAACCACACCGAGAGCCACACAAGCTGCAGCATCGGCCTCACGCTGCTGGTGGACGATAAAACGGATTTCGCCTATGCCATGCAGCATACTGAAATCGCGATGTACCAGGCCAAGGCAGCAGGGCGCAACACAGCGCGCTTTTTTTCTCCCGGCCTGCAGGCGGCGGTCAACGCCCGCGCCATCATGGAAGAGGAGATGCGCGCCGGACTTGAGCAAAAGCAATTCGTCCTCTACTTCCAACCGCAATTTGAAGAGGACAAACTTGTCGGCGCGGAAGCGCTGGTTCGTTGGAAGCATCCCCGGCAGGGCCTGCTCGCGCCCGGTGAATTTATTCCGCTGGCTGAGGAGACGCGGCTGATTGTGCCGCTCGGAGCGTGGATCCTAGAGACCGTATGCCAGCGCATCGCCGAGTGGAGCCGGCGTTATCCCAGCACTCACATCACGGTAGCTGCAAACATAAGCTCTTTAGAGTTGCACCGCGACGATTTCGTCAGCTCTGTGCTGGACATCCTGGCACGCACTGGCGCCAACCCTAACTGGCTTGAGCTTGAGCTTACGGAAAGTGTGCTTGTGCAGGATATGGAAGTCGCCATCGCAAAAATGAATGCACTCAAGGCGCATGGCATCCGCTTTGCGCTCGATGATTTCGGCACAGGCTACTCGTCGCTGACCTATCTCAAGCGCCTGCCTCTGGCACAGTTGAAGATTGACCGCTCTTTTGTGCGTGACCTGATGACGGACCCAAGTGCCATCCCCATTGCGCGAACAGTTATCGCTCTGGGCAAGGAACTGGGCTTATGCGTACTGGCCGAAGGCGTGGAATTCCCGGAGCAGCGCAGGATGCTGGAAGCGATCGGCTGTCACCGTCACCAGGGCTACCTCTTCGCTCCGCCGCTACCGGCTGAAGGATTCGAACAGATACTCGCGCAATACAGCGGAAACCCTGCTCTGCAACCTGTCTGAAACGTGCCTTAGCCTCCTACTCCCTATTCCCTGCCCTTCGTGCTACGCTGCTAAACATTAACGCACGACACATTCCTCCAAGGGACAAAAAGGAACAATTTAGATGAACTGTTCTCGCATTGCACCTGCTTTGCTGCTTGCTGCCGGGGCGATTCTTGCTCCTGCGGCCGGCTTTGGCCAGTCCAGCGCCACGCCTACTCCTCCCGTCACTATCAAGAGTTTTGATCTCTCGGCAATCGACACCTCGGTGGACCCCTGCCAGGACTTCTACAAATACGCTTGTGGCAACTGGGACAAGGCAAACCCGATTCCCGGCGACCAGACGCGCTGGGCACGGAGCTTCTCGCTGCTTGGCGAGCGCAACCGCTATCTGCTCTGGCAGGAACTGGACGCCGCATCGAAAGACCCCAAGACTCCCCTCGCAAAGAAGTACGGCGACTACTACGCCGCCTGCATGAACACGGATCTCGTCGAGAAGAAGGGCCTCGAACCGCTGCAGCCCGCATTCACGCACATCGCCGCGCTCGATGATCCGCACAAGCTGGCCACGCTCGTCGGCGAACTCGCCGCTCACGGTGGAGCAGCGCCACTCTTCCGCTTCGGCGTTTCTCAAGATGAGAAAGATTCCACCAAGCAAATTGCAACCGTAGGCCAGGCAGGCATTTCGCTTCCCGACCGCGACTACTATCTGCTCGACCGCTTCGCAAAAATCCGCGACCAGTACAAGGCACATGTCACCAAGATGTTCACGCTGGCCGGCGACACGCCGGAGCAGGCCGCCAAGGAAGCCGGCAGCGTACTGACGATTGAAACCGCGCTGGCCAAGGCCTCCATGAGCCGCACCGCCATGCGCGATCCCGAGAACCGCTATCACATTTACACCGTGACGGACTTCCAGAAGCTTGCGCCGGACTTCGACTTCTCCGTTTACTTCAAGGATGTAAAGGTCGGCAGCTTCGAAACGCTGAACGTCTCCACGCCAGAGTTCTTCAAGGGGCTCAACGCGCTCATCGCCTCAGAGCCAGTCGATGCATGGAAGTCCTACCTGCGCTGGCACTCGCTGCACGCCGTAGCCTCCGACCTGCCCAAGGCGTTCTATGACGAAAACTTCGACTTCTTCGGCAAGACGCTCTCCGGCCAGAAAGAGCCCACGCCGCGCTGGAAGCAGTGCACCGCAATGACAGATCAGGCACTCGGCGAAGCCGTAGGTCAGGACTGGGTGAAGCAGAACTTTCCGCCGCAGGCCAAGGCCAAGATGGATCAGCTCGTAGCCGCCCTCGAAAAGGCGCTCGGCGACGACATCAAGACCCTGCCATGGATGAGCGAGGACACCAAGAAAGCAGCCGAAGAAAAGCTCTCGCTGATCCGCAACAAAATCGGCTACCCGGAGAAATGGCGCAACTATGACGCACTCGAAGTCAAGCGCGACGACCTCATCGGCAACATTCAGCGCAACTCCATCTTCGAGCGCAACTACAACCTCAACAAGCTGGGCAAGCCAGTCGACGAAAAAGAGTGGGGCATGACGCCGCCAACCGTCAACGCCTACTACAACCCATCGATGAACGACATCAACTTTCCTGCCGGTATTCTGCAGCCGCCGTTCTTTGACTTCAGCATCGACCCCGCCGTGAACTTCGGCGGCATCGGCGTCGTTATCGGTCACGAGATGACGCACGGCTTCGACGACGAGGGCTCAAAGTATGACGGCCACGGCAACCTGCGCGAGTGGCAGACTGCAGATGACCGCAAGAAGTTCGTCGAGCGCACCGACTGCGAAGTCAACGAGTACGGCAACTTTGAAACAGCTCCCGCGCATGACGACCAGCCGCAGCAAAAGCTGAACGGCAAGCTCACGCTCGGCGAAAACACCGCCGACAACGGCGGCCTGCGCATCGCCTACCTCGCGCTGCTCGACACGCTCGCCAAGGAAGGCAAGTCGATTGACGACAAGATCGACGGCTACACCGAAAAGCAGCGTTACTTCCTCGGCTTCGCGCAGGTGTGGTGCGAAAACGGAACCGAGCAGTCCGCCCGCCAGCGCGCGCTTACTGATCCGCACTCCCCCGGCCGCTGGCGCGTAAACGGCTCCGTGCAGAACTTCGACGAGTTCGGCAAAGCCTTCAACTGCAAGCAGGGCACGCCCATGTATCCGGTCAACTCCTGCCGCGTCTGGTAAAGGCGTAGAAGCAGGGAGTAGGAAGCAAAAACTCGCTTTTCCTGCGAATGAAACCGCCTTACAAGGAAAACATCCAACCGCTGGGCTGCACTTGGTCACTAGTGCAGCCCAGCGGTTTTCTACTCCCTACTCTCTATCCCCTACTCCCTGTTTTTTGTTGACCTTTCGGCGTAATTCTCCGTCCAACCGCCAGCCACGTTCCCGCATCGGAAAACAGGCTTCTGGGAACCGGTTTTCCACCGCAGGAACGTGCTGACTGACGGCTCGAACAGAAAAACACTTCTGTTTCTCCGCCAGCCCTCTCGGAAATTAGGCACAACGTACCCTCGGCTTTTACAATGCTTTAGGGAACCCATCCCACCCAGCCTCTGCTAGGGAAAGAACACATACTTGGCGGCGTATGCCTGAAGAGCGCGCCGGGCCAGATGAAGGAATCGCATGAAGTTCAGGAAATTCGGCAAGGCCCTTCTGATGGGCGCACTTTCACTCGGTGTCGTCCTCAGCGTTACGTCTTGCGTTCAGAGCTACACCGTTGGCTTTCTCTATGTGACCGGAACACAAACCTCCGGCACCACTGGCCAGGGCATTATCAGCGGCTTCAAAATTGACCACAACACAGGCAAGCTTTCAGCCATTAACGGCATGCCTATCAGCTCCGGTGGCTCCTATCCGGGTCGCGCCGTACTCCTGCTCGGCAGCCGCTTCCTTTATGTCCTTAACCAGGGCGGTTCCGACTGCACCACCAACACCAGCGATACGAACTGCGGCAACGCCAACATCGTTCAGTTCTCCGTGAGCGGCAACGGCGCCCTCACTCCACAGCAGACCTTCTATACGCAGGGCAAGAACCCCTTCCGCCTCCTCGCAGATTCCACGGGCTCGCACATCTATGTGCTCGACCACGACGCGCCGGACTCTTCCTCCTGCGCACTCGCGCTGGGTAAGGGCGTCACCTCCTGCGGCGACATCACGGCCTTCAACGTGGACCCCAGCACTGGCCGCCTGAGCCTGCTGTTGAACTCGCAGGTTACCGCTGCCAACGGCACGTCGCTCTCCTACTTCCCTGTTCCGGCTGACCCCATCGACTTCATTCTCTCGTCGAACTTCATCCTGACGCTCGCCGGCACGCCGGCCACCGGAGACTCGGTCTTCCCGTACTCCTACACGCTCGGCACCGGTCAGTTGACGGTCAGCCAGAACAGCGTCCAGCCGCTCAACATCTCCGAGGCGACCGCGATCCAGGCTGGCAACTCGTATATCTACGTTCTGGACAACGAGCCGCTGACCTACACGACAAACGGCACCACCACCACGGTTCCCGCGCAGATTCTGCCTTACAGCGTAGGTACGGGTGGCGCGCTGCAGTCACAGACTGGTGGCGCAGTGCCTGACGTTCCGGCACAGAGCAATCCGCTGTTCCTCCTCGCCGAGAGCAAGGGCAAGTGGGTCTACGTAGCCAACGCCGGCGACAACACCGATGCGACCGTGACAAACACGCAAAGCGGCATTGCCGGCTACGTGATCGACACCAACAGCAAGCAGCTGACCACCATGTCCGGCAGCCCCTTTGGCTCAGGCGCTGGTCCGTCCTGCCTCGTGGAAGACCCGTCGAACCAGTTCATCTACACGGCCAACTTCAACGATTCCTCGGTTACCGGCAAGGTGCTGGACCAGAACGCAGGCACGCTGGCAAACCTGCCCGGCTCGGCGAACAAGACCTACTCGCTGAACGGTCCGGCTGCATACTGCCTCGTCAACGGGCGCACCAGCTAACAGCCCGCTTGTCAGTGGTCCTGAGCGGGTATGGCATTTCCCTGCCAACCCGCACTGGACCGGGGTCCGGGATTCCGGGAACATTCGGATTCCCACAGATTTTCAGTGAGCTCCGGCCAGGCAAATTTCGCCGCTCTGGAGCTCCTCACAAATAAAGGAATTGCTGGCCAGCCGTTCGGCCCGCGGATGAAAGATGCACATGAAGTTGAACAAAACGGGCCAATTGCTTGCCGCCTCAGCCCTGAGCCTTGCCGCAGCAGGTTTTCTCTGTGCCTGCTCCACCCTTACGCAGGACTTTGTCTTTGTGAGCAGCGCCAAGGCGGCCGGAACCAACAACTACGGCGAAATGGACGTCTTCGAGGTCAATCGCGAGTCCGGCCAGATGCGCCAGATTCCCACCTCGCCCTTCCCTTCCGGCGGCCGGAACCCCGTCGCAGAAGCTACGTCCTCTGACGATACGAACCTCTACGTGATCAATCGCGACGACAACACCATCGTCCAGTTCGTCATCGGTAATGACGGCAAGCTCTATCCGCAGAACACCACAAACACACCGGGCATCTTCCCCATCGGCGTCGCCGTTGCCAATGGCAACCTTGGTGACAATCTGTTCGTCATCGATACCTATCAGCCGCTGCCCCAGTGCTCCACGCTCTCGCCATGCACCGGCTCCATCGCCATGTACCCCATTGCGAGCACCAAGGACAGCACGACCAATGGCGCGCTTGGTTCGCCCGCGGTTAATACCACGCTGAGCAGCAATTATTGGCCGCTCACGCTGCCTTCGGCTACTAAGGACATCATCCTCCCCGTCGCGGTGGCCGCCAACGGCAACTTCGTTTACGTGGCAGCCTATGACACCACCTCCGGCGTGGGCTATGTCTTTTCGTTTGAGGTGGTGCAGGCTCAGTGGAACGGTACTACGATCATCACGCTCGAGCCAGTTAACCATGGCGTTCTTAACAATAACGTTCCCGTTTCGGCCGGCATCTACCCTTCAGCCATCACCACGGACCCAACCGGAGCGTACGTCTACGTTACGGATTCCAGCAGCAGCAATATCCTCGGCTTTGCCTCCAACTCCGGCAACCTGACCACGCTGAGCGGCAGCCCCTATCAGGCTGGCAACAAGCCCTCTGCCATCGTAGTGGACGCAACCGGCAAGTTTGCCTACGTTGCCAACGCGCAGGACTCGAACATTACCGCATACTCCCTTTCGAGCGGCGCGCTGACACGCATTTCTTCCTTCACGACGGGAACCCAGCCGGTAGCCATCGGCATCGACCCCTCGCTGAACGAGTACCTGTACACGGCTAATTTCCTGGCCGGCACGGTTTCCGGCTTCCAGATCCAGTCGGACGGTTCGCTGATCAACTCCAAGGGCATCACCTATCAGGCGAACGCCAACCCGACCGCGGTAGCCGCCATTCCGCACCAGACCCCGTCCAAGAGTCAGTAGCCTCGCGGACAGCAACGGTGCGCAAAGTAGAAATTACCCCTGACGGGCTTTTACAATCCGTAAGGGACAACTGAAACAGATTTTCCTGGGAAGCGACAAAGGAAGCGCATGAAGTTACGTAAAATGAGCCAGCTCGCACTGGCCTCCGGAATCGGCCTGGCAGTGGCTGCAACCCTCACGGCGTGCCAGCTCGTGACCGTCGACTATGTCTTTCTGGCTGGCGCCAACGGCCTTCAGAGTTTTGCCGTTGACTCCGAATCCGGCGCACTGCGCAACGTCAACAACACGAGCGACAAGCCAATCTCCACCGGCGGCTCCCCCGTGGCGCTGGCTGTGAGCGGCACCTATGCCGACCTGTACGCCGCCAATTCAGACAACAACGCCGTGGTGCATTTCACCATTGACACCAGCGGCAATCTCACCAAGGCAGACTCGATCACTACCAACGAAACCCCGGTGGCCCTCGCCGTCACGCCCAGCGGATCGGCTCTCTTCGTCCTGAGCGGCACCACCACCGCCACGCTGACCGAATACACGCTCTCTTCGGGCAAGATCGGTTCCGCCGTCGCAACGGAAGCCCTCACAATTCCCAGCTACGCAGGCGACACCGTGGTTCCCACTGCCCTCACCACGCTGGCCAACGGCTCCGCGGTCTACGCAACGGTCTATGACCAGTCGGCCTACAACCCCGGCGGAACCACCACCAGCACGGCCAACCCCGGCTGGGTCTTCGGCTTCGGCATCGGCAACGGTGGCGCACTCTCGGCCACAGCCAACAGCCCCTATCGCGCCGGCGTCAAGCCGTCCGGCATCGTGGCTGAGCCTGCCAACCGCTTCGTCTATGTCACGGACTTCGCCTCAAACCAGCTGATCGGTTACGGCATCACGTCGAGCACCACGCTGAACTTCCTCATCAGCGGCCCGTACAAGACCGGCAACCAGCCTTCGGCAGTGGCCATCGACCCGCGTGGCAAGTTCCTTTATGTGACCAACGCGCTCGATTCCACGGTTTCCGCCTTCGCGATTGACCTGACGACTGGCATTCCCACGGCAGCCATCAACACCACCGGCAGCACCAGCAACACCACGGACACGCAGCCGAACGCCGTCATTGTGGAACCAGCCGAAGGCCGCTACGTCTACACCGCAAACACGCTCGGCAACTCGGTCTCCGGCTTCAAGCTCAACCCGAATACCGGCGTAATTGCATCGACGCAGGCCACACCATATCCCGCAGAGTCAAAGCCCACCGCAATTGTGGCTGTTCCGCACGGCAACCACTCGCTGCAGGTTGTAACCAACTAATTCGCAACTAGCTTCAATACAAAAAGCCCAGCCAACCGGCTGGGCTTTTTGCGTCCCTTCCCTATATCGCAGCGCATAAAAGCCACTCGTCCCTCGCCCTTCGTCACTCGTCCCTCTGTCTGTTATGGTCAGTAAGGAAACACATGAACCCTCCACTAGGAATCCGCACGGCATGCTCAAGCGTTGGCGAACTCGAATACTGCTTTTTCTCGCCGTGCTCGGCCCCGGATTCATCACCGCAAACGTAGACAACGACTCCGGCGGCATCCTCACCTACTCGCAGGCTGGCGCCACCTACGGCTACGGTCTGCTGTGGACCATCATCCCCATCACCATCGCGCTCATCGTCGTGCAGGAGATGTGCGCCCGCATGGGCGTCGTTACCGGCAAGGGCCTCAGCGACCTCATCCGTGAAGAGTTCGGCCTGCGCCTTACCTTCGTGCTCATGCTGCTGCTCGTCATTGTGAACTACACCAACGTAGTCACCGAGTTCATCGGCATCGCCGGCTCGCTGCATCTCTTCCACGTCTCCAAGTTCATCGCCGTGCCGCTCTGCGCCATCCTCGTGTGGTTCATGGTCACAAAAGGCGACTACAAAAGCACCGAAAAAATCTTCCTCGTCGCATCCGTCGTTTATATCGCCTACATCTTCACCGGCGTGCTCTCACAGCCCAGTTGGCATGACGCTCTTCTCGCCACCGTGCAAATGCCACCCGAGCGCATCTGGCGCAACAAGGACTACATCTACATGGCCATCGGCATCGTTGGAACAACCATCGCGCCATGGATGCAGTTCTACCTGCAATCGTCTGTCGTAGAAAAAGGAATCCGCGTCAAGGACTACGCCGCCTCGCGCCTCGACGTCATCGTCGGCAGCGTCTTCACCGACTTCGTAGCCTGGTTCATCATCGTAGCCTGCGCCGCCACGCTCTACATCCACGGCATGGGCGCCATCAACGTCGCCTCGGACGCCGCCGAAGCCATGCGCCCTCTCGCCGGCGACTATGCCTTTGTGCTCTTCGCCTTCGGCCTCTTCAACGCCTCTCTCTTCTCCGCGTCCATCCTGCCTATCTCCACCGCATACACCGTATGCGAAGGCCTCGGCCTCGAATCCGGTGTCGGCAAAACCTTCAAGCAGGCGCCGTTCTTCTACTGGCTCTACACGCTGCTGCTCGCCGGCGGAGCCATCACCGTCCTGCTCCTGCCCGACTCCACGCTCATCAAGTTCTCTGTCATGTCGCAGGTGCTCAATGGAATGCTGCTGCCTGTCGTCATCATCCTCATGCTCATGCTCATCAACCGCAAAGACCTGATGGGCACACATAAGAATTCACGCCTATGGAACGTCATCGCATGGGGCACCAGCATCATCGTCATCGGCATGACATTCGTGATGCTTTGGGGAATCCTGCGCGACCACCTCGCCCACCAGGCTTGAAGCGTCTGAATTACTCCAGGGCGATGCTCAATCCGCCGTCTACAATCTTGCTTGCGTAGACCTTCGCATGCTCAGACGGATTCAGCCTCTCCGTGCCCGTCAGCGGATCAAACGACCATCCATGCCACGGGCAAACGATGCGTCCTTCTTCAACGGTGCCCTCCGCCAGCGGACCTTCCTGGTGCGGACAAACATTGCTCAGCACAGAAATCTGCCCGTTAATGCGGGCCACGCAGAAATCGCCATCGCCCGTAATGCACTCGCGCAGCTCGCCTTCATTCGGGAGCTCGCCCTCAGATAGAATTCGAACCAGTCGGGACATTGTTTTTCTCTCAATCGACAGAGATTGAAAACCAAGTATTCCGATTGTAGCCACAGTGCCGGGGTTGCCTGCGAAATCAATCCCCGCGATAGACACACCCGCTAGTACAGGTCTCTTTCACAACAACCTTGCTCAACAGCGGCAGCTCAGGCTTGAGCTTCTGCCATATCCACCGTGCCAGGTTCTCGCTCGTCGGATTCTCAAGCCCCGCAATGTCATTCAAACAGCGGTGGTCAATTGCGTCTTCAATCTGCTGAAACGCCGTCTTCAAATCCGCAAAATCCATCACCCAACCAAGCTGCGCATCCACCGGCCCCGCAACATGAATCGCAATAGAAAAGCTATGCCCATGCAGCCGCCTGCACTTGTGTCCTTCCGGCACATTCGGCAGCCAGTGCGCCGCTTCAATCGAAAACTCTTTGAATATTTCCATTGCCTATCGAATCCCTACAATCTTATGTGTCTGCAAACTCAACCGCCACTGCGGATGCTCCATGCAAAATCGAATCGCCGCCGCCGTATTCGCCTCGCGAACCGGCCCATCCATCGGCTGCAAAAAGAAATGCCGGAAACTAAGATCCGCAAACTTCTCCGGCAGCGCCTCCGCCTGCGGATACACCAGCTTCAGCTCATCGCCCGTCATCTGCACCAGCGTCGTACCGGCCTTCGGACTCACGCACACCCAGTCAATCTCCTCATGCGCCGCAATCGTGCCGTTCGTCTCCACGGCAATCTCAAAGCCGCGGTCATGCAGCGCATCAATCAGCGGCTTATCCAGCTGCAATAACGGCTCGCCACCGGTACAAACCACGAACCTCGTTCCGCTACTCGTCCCGCCCGTGTCCTTTGCACCCCACTCGCGGTCAATCGCATCGGCCAGCCCCTCAGCCGTCTCAAACTTCCCGCCACCAGTTCCATCCGTGCCAAAGAAATCCGTATCGCAAAACTTGCAGATTGCCGTCGACCTGTCCACCTCGCGCCCGCTCCACAGGTTGCAGCCGGAAAACCTGCAGAAGACCGCCGCGCGCCCCGCTTGCGCCCCCTCGCCCTGCAGCGTAAAGAAAATCTCCTTCACCGCGTAGCTCCTAGTCTTGCCAGTCATCGCGCCGCCTCGCTCTTTACCGCTGGCTCTGGATAACGCAGCGGATCCGAGATCCCGTTCTCACGAAATCCCTTCTGCCGCAGAATGCACGCATCGCAAGCCCCGCAAGGAGTCCCATCCGGCGCCGGATCATAGCAGCTGCAGGTCAACGAGTAATCCACCCCCAGCGCCAACCCCGCGCGGATAATCTGCGCCTTCGTCAGCTGCATCAACGGCGCATGAATCTTCAACTTCTGCGCACCTTCCACACCGGCCTTCGTAGCAAGGTTCGCCATTGCTTCGTAAGCGGCAATGTACTCCGGCCTGCAGTCGGGATACCCCGAGTAATCCAGCGCATTCACGCCGATGAAGATATCGCTCGACCCCAGCACCTCCGCCCACGCCAGCGCAAACGAAAGAAAAATCGTATTTCGCGCCGGAACATACGTAATCGGAATCCCATGCTCCATCTCGTCTTCCGCGCGCCCCTTCGGCACGGCAATGTCATCCGTCAGCGCCGACCCGCCAAAGACCCGCAGGTCAATCTGCGCCACGCGATGCTCGGCAGCGCCAAGCGCCTTCGCCACGCGCTTCGCCGATTCCAGCTCCACCGAGTGCCGCTGTCCATAAGAAAACGAGAGCGCATAAGGCGCATATCCCTGGCTGCGCGCAATCGCCAGCACTGTCGCAGAGTCCAGCCCCCCGCTGAGCAGCACAACCGCGGGCTTGAGTGTTACTTGATCCATATCTTTATGGTAATGCAGCATGAATTTCCCTGTGTCCCAGCCGTGCTCACCCAGTCAGGATGAATTCTGCAATATTTTTGCAAAATTTTTCCATGGTTTTGCAATCTTTTGGAGTGTTAATGTAAATCCGCGTCAAAACATCCTTCCAAGGAGTTCACAATGTCGCGCACGTCTTTTCGTATCCTCACCTTTGCCGCTCTGGCTGCCGTTCCCGTCGCCCTGGCCAGCGCACAAGTTGTAATTGCGCCAGCCACGCCGCAAATCGGTTCCTCCAATCCCGTCACCGCCGAGCCCACCGTTCCGCGCCCCACCACCAAACCTTGCACAGTCCAGCTCTTCCAGAACATGGAATTCGCCGACTTCAATCTCAAGAGCTTCACCTACACGCCGCCCGCCGCCTGTCCCGGCCCATGGGCCAAGGTCGTCTTCTCCGCCGACTTCACCGTAACCGCCGGCACCCAGTTCGACCGCACCGCCGCCTTCTATCTCGGCCACGCCAACATCTACTACGGAACCACCTCCGAGCCCACATCCACGCTCAGCCCGGCATGGCACGTTGAGAGCGACGTCACTGACCTCTCGCCCATCTTCAAGTCCACCCAAACTGGCGAAGCCAACATCGGTAACTTCGTCGGCGTCTACAACGGCACGGACTACAACGGCATCATCTACGCCAACGCTGAGCTCCAGTTCTACCCCGCCAATTTCGTCAACCCCGCTCCCGCCACGCCAGACATCGTCGTCCCCGTCAACGGCAGCGGCGGCGACGCCGGAACGCTCAACACCACCGGCGACCGCATCACGCAAACCGTCAACCTGCCGCAGAATGTCGAAAGCGTCTACCTCGACGTCATCGCGCAGCCGCAATCGCAGGACGAGTTCTACTACTTCAACGTACCCAACGACCAGACCAGCAATCTGCTCAGCTACGGAGGCACAGCCTTCCGCGAAACCGAAATCTACATCGACGGCAGCCCCGCCGGCGTCGCGCCCGTCTACCCCTTCGTCAACACCGGCGGCATCGACCCCAATCTCTGGATTCCCATCGTCGCCAATCAGACGCACCTCTTCAAGCCTTATCGCGTCAACCTCACGCCATTCGCGGGCCTGCTCTCTGACGGCAACACGCACACCGTCTCCGTTGGCGTATATAACGCGGACTCCTACTTCCTCACCACCGCCAACCTGCTTGTTTATCAAGATCACTTCAGCAGGAAGGTCACCGGTGGCATCCTCACCAACACGTTGGCCTCCGCCCCTACGCCCACGGTAAAAGAAAATATCAGCTACAACTCCACAACCGGTCAGTACACCGGCACCATCACCGACACATCCTCCCGCAACTTCACCATCAAGGGCTACATCAACACCTCGCATGGCCGCGTGGACACCACTGTCGCGCAAAAGGTGAGCTTCTCCAATACGCAGGAGTTCGACGTCAACCCCGCAACCTACTCACCCGACATCCAGAACGCGCAGCAGAACACCACGCTGGATTCGCTCGTCACCACGCAACAGGGCTTCTTCACCTCCACCAGCGCGCAACACTACGCATATCCGATCAAGGTGAACTACGCCTACGGCCCCCTCTCGGGTGGCGGTGTATACGAAAACGTCAGCGTAGACCAGAAGTACGAGTTCACCAGCACCGGCAATTTCCCGTTCTCCGACACAAGCATCTTTGAAGAGACCAACTCGCAGGACAATCAGGCCGTAGACGCTTCGGGCAACTACACCGACGCTTCAAAGTCCTCGCAGACCTATCACTCGGTCGGTCCCTTCGGCCAGTGCTATGACGAAACGCTCACCGCAGCCAACAACGTCCTGACCAACGTCACCCACGGCTGCAAAAAGTAAGCTTCAACTCTAAAAGGAATCGCGGCAGTTGTGCGCCTGAGATAACGCACAACTGCCGCGATTCCTTTTACATTTGTCTTTGACCCAAACCACCCATCGATGGGTGCCCCATGTCCGTGTGTTCGCACATGAGATACCACAAAAGCCCGTTCATTTCCTTCCTCCGCAACAAATCTGATAGCGTGAGAGCACCCATGGCCCTGCTCCCCGCATCCGGCTCGCAAACCATCTCGGTCTCCCACCCGGCCGCCATCGTTGCCGGCTTCTCCAGCTGGCTCATGGATGCCTTCGACTTCTTCCTCGTCACCTTCACCCTCACCGCGATGGCGCACGAGTTCGGCAAGACCGACGCCCAGATGGCGCTCGTCATCACCATGACCATGCTCTGCCGCCCCATCGGCGGATTCCTCTTCGGCCTTCTTGCAGATAGATACGGTCGCAAAATCCCGCTGATGATCAACATGAGCGCCTATGCCGCCGCCGGCATCCTCACCGGCTTCGCACCAAATTACACGTCATTACTGATCATCCGCGCCGCCTTCGGCATCGTCATGGGCGGCACATGGGGCGTCGGAACCTCGCTAGCCATGGAAGGCGCATCCTCGAAGCACCGTGGCCTGCTCTCCGGCCTCTTGCAGGAGGGTTACGCCGCAGGCAACGTCCTCGCCGCCATTCTCTTCTTTTTCTTCCACGGCCTCGGCTGGCGCCTGCTCTTCATCCTCACCAGCCTCCCCGCCATCCCACTCGTCCTCTACATCCACTTCAAAGTGCGCGAGTCCGCCGTATGGCAGCGCACAGCCTCCATACGAGTTCCGTGGGGCGAGCAATTCCGCGAAATCACCCGCCACTGGAAGCTCTTCGCTTATCTACTCGCCTTCATGACCATGATGATGTTCTCCAGCCACGGCACGCAGGACATGTATCCTACCTTCCTGCAGCGCGACTGGCACCTCGGCGCACCGCAGCGCGCTGCCATCACCGCCATCTCAGGCCTCGGAGCCATCCTCGGTGGCATCGTCATGGGCCACTACTCCGACCGCAAAGGCCGCCGCCGCGCCATCATCACCGCATTCATTCTCGGCATCGTAGTCATCCCGCTCTGGGCCTACGCACCAAATATCGCGCTGCTGGTAACAGGCGCATTCCTGATTCAATTCATGGTGCAAGGCGCATGGGGCGTAATCCCCGCGCATCTAGCCGAGCTATCTCCCAACTCCGTCCGAGCGTTACTCCCTGGCTTCGCCTATCAACTAGGCGGAGTCATCGCCAGCTCCGTCGTCTACATTGAAGCCCTCTACGCCAGCCACACAAGCTACGCAACCGCCATGGCACTGACAGCCGTAACAGTTTTCGTATTAGCCGCCATCATGGCATTAGTAGGCAAAGAAAAACGCGGCGAGCAATTCGGAAGCTAGGAACAAAGGGACACAAGAACAAGGGACTAATAAAAACATCGCGCCCCGCCACATCCCATCCCATCCCACAAAAGTGCCATCCTGAGCGCACGGGGCCCCAAACGTTTTTCAGTTTGGGGGTGGTAAGCGAAGGATCTGCGGTTGCTCTTGCAGTTGTTCTTGCTTTTGCCGTTGCTCTTGCTTTCCCTTGATCCCTTTACTTCAAAAAGTAATACGGATCCGGATACTTCACCGAGTACTCAGCCATGGGCTTGCCCTGCAGATCGCTCCACTGGTCGCCGACATTCAGGATGATGCGATACCCCTGCGCCGCAATCTTCGCCCGCGCAGCAGACTTAAACGCCACTGCCGTAGACTTCTCTTCACCCGCCTGCCGCAAAACGAGCTCCTGCCAGCCATCAAACCCCTGCGAGTGCAAATTCTGCTCGGTCACGGCACGCTGACTCTCCTTGCGCCCCGTAATAAAAAACACATGCATGCCCAACTGCTGTGCCTCTTTGTATAACCGCAGCGTTCCCTGGATCGCTGGAGCCTTCGCCGAATCCACCCACGCATTGAACTTCGCATCGTCATACGCAAAGTCCGCTCCCGCCATCTCCTCATAATTCGAAAGCGTAGTCTCGTCGATATCGAGCACTACCGCCAGCTTCTCTCCGACCCGCACATGCCCCACGCGCCGCTTCAAAAACGCAATCGCGCGATCCGCCTGCAATTCCAGATCGCGCTGATAACACGCACGCGAAGCTGTGCAATCGTGGTAATCCTTCAGCTCTGTCTTGAATTGATCGAGATTGCGAATGCGCTCGCCGGGAGCAACCGGGCTGACAGTCTGCGCCCACCCACTATGCGAAGAAACACCCCACATCAAAACTACCAACAGCAGAACACCCTGTTTCCTCACCACGCTCCTCCTCACCCTTAGCCCTATTTCTTGGCGCCGCTCCACTCAAGATAGGAGTGCCAATCACCCTGCCCCGGCATCTTGATCTCAAACTTGCCGGACATGGTTGCACCCTTGAGCGAATACGTCAGACGAAACTGCGGACCGGGAATGGCGGAATCAGAAAGAAAGACAGCAGTAGTGGCATCCGGTGTCGTAACACCGTAATGAATCACATGCCCTTCATTATCAAAGAAGATAGCCTTCAGCGATTGCGAAGTATCGTCCGCATACACATACAGCAAATCCTGGTGCGCACAATCAAAATCCTGCGGCCCTTTGCAGTTGGCGTAAGCACCATGCCGCGCAAGAACATGCCCCCGCAGTTCGCGCACAAAGGAATAATCCCCACTCCCCTCCGCACCGGAGCCTCCATGCACATTGTTCGCCTGCCACGTACCTTGCAGAAAGGCAAGCGGCGCAAGCGCGTCCGCGGCAGGTTTTGTGGATTGCGCACCGAGCGTAACAGCACAAAACAACACAACAGCAAGCAGTCTTTTCATGGCGCTTAGTCTATCGCAACAATTGCTAAGAGCGCCGTCCACCACGCGATAAACTCGACCTATGCTCCAGGTGCTGAAGCCCGTTCCCGTTGACCGCCTCAAACTCCTAGTATTCGATCTCGACGGCACGCTCATCGACTCCGCGCGCGACCTCGCCAACAGCGTCAACGCCGCCCTCAAACACATGGACCGCCCACATCTCTCCGACGAAATCATCTCTGGCTTCGTCGGCAACGGCGCAGCCATGCTCGTCCGCCGCTCGCTCGCCGCCGAGGAAAACATCCCGCCCGACGACGTCCACGATGACGAGATCGCGCGCGCCTACACCTTCTTCATCGAACACTATCGTGAGCACAACCTCGACAATACCTTCGCCTATCCCGGTGTTCTCGAATCCCTGAAATCCCTGCACCAGCACTACAAGCTCGCCGTGCTCACCAACAAGCCCATCCGTCCCGCACGGCGCATCTGCGAAGGGCTCGGCCTCGCCCCGTGCTTCGCCACCATCTATGGCGGCGACAGCTTCCCGCTCAAAAAGCCCGACCCCATGGGCCTCAACGCTCTCATCTCTGAAGCTGGGATAACCGCCGCTGAAACCCTCATGATCGGCGACAGCAAAGTGGACGTCCTCACCGCCCGCAACGCCGGTGCCTGGGCCCTCGGGTGCCAATTTGGCTTCGGCGCGCAGAACCTCCACGAGGAAGTCCCCGATATTCTGGTAGATACCGCAACCGACTGGACGGCGGCACTCGATCCTGCAAAAATAAAATAGTATTCAGGCTCGTTGGAATCCTGCGTCCCAATAGCGGCGATCTTCGTCAGATTCCAATAGATACGCCAGATGTCATCCCCGCGCAGACGGGAAATCATGATTGTTTTTACCTTCGTTCGGGCAGCATCAGCAAAAACCAACCCCCTCGGGAAGTAAACCTTTCCAAAGCTGCGGAAAGGCTCCAACTCTCGTTGCCTGGAGTTTTGAAATGAATCGCTCTCTTGCTCTAGCTTTTTGCCTCGCTGCGCCTGCAGCCCTCATCGCAGCGCCCTATAAGCCCGCCAACTCCCTGCCTACCAGCGCCCCCGCCGCGCTATCCCCGGCACCCATCACCGGTGTTGTCGCAGACCCCACAGGCGCCATCGTTCCCGGCGCAGAGATTGACCTGGTTGACGCAAGCGGAGCAGTCTCCGGCACCTTCCACTCCAGTGAAGATGGCTCCTTCCAGGTGCAGCCGCCACGCGCCGGCAGCTACACACTCGTCATCTCCGAGCCCGGCTTTGATACAACAAAGCTGCCCGTGCTCGTAAACACTCCCTCAGCGGCAACCAGCCCTGCTGTCAAGCCCTTCACCACTGCCGCACCGCTGCACGTCACGCTGGCCATCGCCGCACTCTCCACCAATGTGCACGTCAGCGCTGAGAACAACGACGACCTGACCGCAGGCGACGACAACCAGGACACCAGCAAGCTCTCTTCCAGCGACCTCAAGCAGCTCCCCATCTTCGACAACGACTACGCCACCGCCATGAGCGCCTTCATGGACACCAGCGCTACCATGACCGGCGGCTCGGGACTTATCGTGGATGGCGTCGAAAGCGGACGCGCCACCGTCTCCGCCTCCGCCGTGCAGGAAGTCCGCATCAACCAGGACCCCTACTCCGCGCAATATTACTGGCCGGGCCGCGGGCAAATGGAAATCATCACCAAGTCCGCCGCCGACCACTACCATGGCCAGTTCAACTTCTACTTCCGCGACAGCGCCATGAACGCGCAGAACGCGCTCGCCTCCACCAAGCCCTTCGATCAGCGCCGCACCTACGAAGGCCATCTCACTGGCCCCGTCTTCTTTGCTAAAAACTCCAGCTTCCTTGGCACCTTCAACCGCGCCGAAGAAGACAACAACGCGGTCATCTACGCCTTCGTGCAGCCTACCCCGGAGAACCCATCTGGCATCCTGCAGCAGAATGCGCCCACACCCTTCCGCGACTCAGAGTTCAGCGTTCGCCTCGCGCACAAATTCAGCGACACCAACTCCGCCTACGCGCAATACAGCTACCAGGAACAGACCTCGAAGAACCAGGGCATCGGCGGACAGACCTTGCAGGACGCCGGATGGAACAGCGAGTCGCACGAGGACGACTTCACCATCCACGTCAACTCCACGCTCTCGCCCGTGCTCATCAACCAGTTCTCCGTCGTCGGTGAGCACTGGCAGAATGGCAACGTCGATACCGCCGAAGGCCCGCGCATCTACGTCAACGGCTACTACACCGGTGGCTCGGCGCAAAACGACGCCTTCTTCACCTCTTACAACTTCCGCCTCTTCGACATGGCCGAGTGGACCCACGGTCACCACTTCATCAAGATGGGCATCGGCATTCCCAACCTGGCCCGACGCGCCATGGATGACAACACCAACGCGCTAGGCAGCTACAGCTTCGCGCCTACCATGGCCGCAGACGGCGTAACGGTCATCCAGTCCGCGCTTGAGAACTACCAGAACAACCGCCCCTCGGGTTACTCCGCGGGCTACGGTGATACGCACTTCATCTATCACCAGCAGGAAGCCGGCGCCTTCATTCAGGACCAGATCAAAGTCAACGAGCGCTTCTCCATCACGCCCGGCATCCGCTACGACTGGCTGAATTTCCTCGCTCAAAAGCGCCTCGCTTTCGCACCGCGCGTCTCCTTCGCCTACGTGCTCGACCCCGACTCAAAGCTCGTCCTGCGCGGCGGCGGCGGCATCTACTATGACCGCTTCGGCTCCGGCCCAACGCTTGACCTCGTCCGTTATGAAGGCACCGAACCGCGCAAGCGCACCGTAAACCTTTCGCTCAACCCTGCCGGCCAGCCCGCAGAAGGCTGCTATCCCATCTCCAACTGCTATGACGTAAGCGCGCTGCCCGTCAACCGCGTGGAGCTCGACCCCAACGCACGGCTTCCCTACCAAATGCAGTACGGTCTTTCCATCGAGCGTGAAGTCGGCGAAAAGTCCACCGTGACCGTCAGCGCATATTCCGTCCGCGAAATCGGTGTCTTCCGCTCCGTCGATGTCAACGCGCCCACGCCCGAATCCAATTACACCGAGCGCCCCGACCCCGACTACCTCCGCGTCCGTCAGATGCAGCCCGCCGGCTTCTTTGAAGGCGACGGCATGGACATCTCCTATCAGGGCCGCCTCAACAAGTGGTTCTCCGGCTGGGGACGCTACACCTGGTCGCACTTCGGCTCCAACTCCGGCGGCATTGGCTGGTTCCCGCAGAACCAGTACGATCCCAACGATGAGTGGGCCAATGCAAGCTGGGATCGCCGCAACCGCCTTGGCTTCTACGGTGTCTTCAACCCCAAGAGCGTCTTCAACCTCTCCGGTGGCATCTTCGCCAACTCGGGCCAGCCATGGACCATTACCACCGGCACTGACCCCTATGGCGATGACCTCTTCAACGCGCGCCCAGAAGGCGTAGCGCCCTATAGCGAAAACCTGCCCCCCTACGTCGATCTCGACCTGCGCTGGGGCCACGACTTCGCCATCACCGCCAACAGGGACGACGAAGCCCCGCACGTCGGCTTCTCCGCCTCGGCCTTCAACGTCATCAACCACCCCGGCGTAAGCGGAGTGGATACCGTCAACACCTCGGAGAGCTTTGGCGATACCACCGCGGTAAATAACCCTCGCCGCATCCAGCTCGGCATGCGTCTCGAGTTCTAATCGCCGCCTGCATTGCCTCACACAACGGTTCCCGGATTTTTCCGGGAACCGTTTTTCTTTGCCCTGCGTATACTCCTGAACAAAGGGGAAACCTATGCACCTGCGCTTCCTCAGCCGCATTCTCAGTCTGGCCCTGCTCGCCGCCGCGCTGTTTGCTTTCGCGCCCATGGCGCGCGCTAACCAGGACAATGTGCAGTTCTTTTCCGATATCCGCATTCCCGACGGGGAAACGGCGCACGACACCGTATGCTTCTTCTGCTCTGTGCACGCCGACGGCGAGATCAATGGCGATGTGGTGGTCTTCTTTGGAAATGTCGACATCGCCAAAGCGGCGCACCACGATGTGGTGAACTTCTTCGGCAGCGTGACTGCGTCGGACAACGCAACCATCGGCGGCTCGGTGGTGAACTTCTTCGGCTCGCTGCGGCTCGGAGCAGACGCAAGCGTGGACAAGGATGTGGTGTCGATGTTTGGCGGCACGCATATTGCGCCAACGGCCACGATTCACGGTAGCCGGGTGAACTTTCCCTTCTGGATCTTCGGCATACCGATGCTGATCGTTATCGCCATCGTGGTGTCAATCGTGCGGGAAATTCGAGCCCGCCACTACCGCGCCTATATGGCAAATTACCCCTACCCACCGCGCGTGTGAGCCAAGCCTACCCTGCCAATTTCATCAAAACGACTGTAGTGTTGCGGTTCCGAAAACAGCGTGAAATCTCTCACAGTAAATAACCACCGTGCTATAGCGTGTGAAGTCCGTGCTCGCGGAAAGCTTGTAATCCTGATCGCCTTCGTTGCCCTTCAACCCACCGACCTCAACCGAGGCCAAAGCCTTACCTGGCACAGCGCTTTGTAGGGCCGGGTCGTCGGCCGTGGCAAGAACAACGTGCACATCTGGACCATTCGACGTATGAAAATCGGTTAGCCGCAGAGTCAGTGCTCCATCGGGTTGGCGGTAGATCGTCGCACGGCCACTTGTCTCATGCAGCTTGGCACTCAGTCTGCCGGTATAGATTGGCTGGGCATTGTGACCGGCTGCAAAAGGAGCAGCCTCGTTTACGCGCTGGCTGATGAACAGCTTTTCAGGCCGGAAGAGATACCAGAGTGCACTCACCACGATCAGGGAGATCACTGCGGCAAGCAGTTTATGTTTGCGAAAGAAAGAAATCATGGAATTCCTCTAGACGTGGATACATCTCGAAAGTTCCGGCCATCCCTGCCTCGGATGACCGGCCCCTGGCGAAAGGATCGAGCGCTTCCTCAGAATTTCTCCAGGGGAGCGGTGCCAAAGTTTGCGTTGAAGCGCTCGCAGTAGATCGCTACTGTATGAAATTTAGAGAGGTCGGCACTCATCGGGATGTCATAATTCTGATCTCCCTCATTGCCCTTGAGTTTGCCGAGTTCGATACGCTCGACGTTGCTCTTGAGGAAGTTGTCGTTGTCCTGCGCGTCATTTGCAGCAATGAGGAGCACATGAACGTCAGGGCCATTCGATGTCTTGAAATTCGTAAGCCGCAGAATCAGCTTGCCGTCTGATCCTTTGTAGATCGCCGCGCGGCCGCTGGTCGAGTGCACCTGACCGTGGAATACACCGGTCTGGATGGGTGTTGAGTCTTGCGCCTGGGCAGCGCTTATTACAACCAGCGATAAAACCATCGCGATGGCAAAATTGTGAATTCGAATCATGGCTATTTTCCTCTCCGGTTCGAAATGTCGAACTTCGTGAATCAGTCTGCGAATCGGTTTTATAAGTTGAGTTACGCCTCGCTCACGAGTTGAAAACTCATTTGAGAGGCGCAGCATGTTTCTGTGAAGATATTTCGATTCCGGAGGGTGAAAAGTTACGCAGGAGCGATTTTCGCTACGCTACGGCCTCGTCGTAGAAGCGACGGATGCTGGCATCCGCCATGCTCATTGAGGCGCACCAATTTTCGCCATATTTTCGCTTTTGTTGTATACTAAATTGCTATGGACTTCCAGCTTGTCACACAGTACAAACCCCGTGGAGACCAGCCGCGCGCCATCGACGAGCTGGTCAGTGGCCTCGCCGCCGGGGAGAAGCACCAGGTCCTGCTCGGTGTAACCGGCTCTGGCAAAACCTTCACAATGGCCAAGGTTATCGAGCAGTGCAACCGTCCCGCACTCATTCTGGCTCACAATAAGACACTCGCAGCTCAGCTATACCACGAGTTCAAGCAATTCTTCCCCGGCAACGCAGTCGAGTACTTCGTCAGCTACTACGACTACTACCAGCCCGAAGCCTACATCCCCGCCGGTGACCTCTACATCGAAAAAGAAGCCACCATCAATGAAGAGCTGGACAAGCTGCGCCTCTCGGCAACTCGCAGTCTCTTCGAACGCCGCGACGCCATCATCGTCAGCTCCGTAAGCTGCATCTACGGCCTCGGCTCACCGGAAGCCTACTACGGCATGTTACTGCTGCTCGAAAAAGGCCAGCGCATCAGCCGCAAAGACATCACCCGCCGCCTCGTAGAAATCCTCTACGAGCGCAATGACATGGATTTCCGCCGCGGCACCTTCCGTGTCCGCGGAGACGTCATCGAGGTCTATCCCACCTACGATGAGTCCGCCTACCGCATCGAGCTCTTCGGCGATGAAATCGAATCACTTTCGCAAATCGATCCGCTCTTCGGCACGGTCAAGCAGAAGTACTCGCGCCTCCCCATCTACCCCAAGAGCCACTACGTCATTCAGCCTGAACGCAAACTCGAAGCCATTGACTCCATCCTGAAAGAGCTCAACGAGTGGGTCCCGCAGCTCGAAGCCCAGGGCCGCATGGTCGAAGCCCAGCGCGTCAACCAGCGCACCCGCTTCGATCTCGAAATGATCAAGTCCATGGGCTACTGCCATGGCATAGAGAACTACTCGCGCCACTTCAGCGGCCGTCTGCCCGGCGAAGCCCCGCCCACACTGCTCGACTACTTCCCCCGCGACTTCCTCCTCTTCGTCGACGAAAGCCACGCAACAATGCCGCAAGTCCACGGCATGTGGCACGGCGACCGCAGCCGCAAGCAAAATCTGGTCGATTACGGCTTCCGCCTGCCCAGCGCCGTCGATAACCGCCCGCTCAAATTCGAAGAGTTCGAAACCCGTATCCATCAGACCATCTACGTCTCCGCCACACCCGGCCCTTACGAGCTCACCCACTCCGCCGGCGTAGTCGTAGAGCAAGTCATCCGCCCCACCGGCCTCATCGACCCCGAAGTAGAAATCCGCCCCGTCAAAGGCCAGGTCGACGACCTCTTAGCCGAAATCCGCGACCGCGCCAAGCGCAACGAGCGCGTCCTCGTCACCACGCTCACCAAGCGCATGGCAGAAGACCTCGCCGGCTACTACACCGAAGTCGGCGTCCGCTGCCGCTACATGCACTCGGAAATCGAAACCCTCGAGCGCGTCAAGCTCCTGCAAGGCCTGCGCAAAGGCGAGTTCGACGTCCTCATCGGCATCAATCTTCTCCGCGAAGGCCTCGACCTGCCCGAAGTCTCCCTCGTCGCCATCCTCGATGCCGACAAGGAAGGCTTCCTGCGCTCTTCCGGCTCGCTCATCCAGACCATCGGCCGCGCTGCCCGCCACATCCACGGCCGCGCCATCCTCTACGCCGACAAGATGACCGACTCCATGAATCGCGCCATCGGCGAAACCAACCGTCGCCGCGAAATCCAGCGTGCCTACAACGAAGAGCACGGCATCACCCCAAAATCGGTCATCAGCTCCATGGACATGGGCCTCGCCCAGATCCTCAAGTCCGAGTACGGCGAAATCCTCGAAGAAGAGTCCGCCGGCATGCCCGAATTCACCTCGCAGGCCGAAGTCGATGCCCACATCGCCCGCCTCGAAACCGAAATGCGCGAAGCCGCCAAGAAGTTCGAATTCGAAAAAGCCGCTAAGCTCCGCGACACCATCAAGGAGCTGCGCGAAAAGGAATTCCTCTTCGGCTAACCCCTAGAAAAACGGTGTGCCCACCCCATCCGGGCACACCCTGCCACCATGTGGAAATCGGCTCCAAATTGAGCCCGTTGCTCCGCCAAAAGCCTTCGCTCCGCCCCAACCCTTTTCTTTGCTCCAATCTGCGTCAACCCCACGCTTAAAACGATTTAATTCCCCCCTAAAAAACTGGCAACCTTTTGCTGTACGCATGGCATCCCAGTAACTCAGGGAGCAGAAGTATTGAACGCAGTCGTAAAGCCTTGGGCTAACGCCCCTCATTCCCCGGCAATTCTGCTGGTTGATGACGATCCTTTCCACTCCCACGCAAGGACGGCGGCTCTCGAATCCGTCTACCATCGCGTGGTCCGTGCGTCAGGAGCGGCAGAGGCTTTCATTCTCGTCGATCAACCTGCCTTCGCCCGCGATCTAGCTCTCGTCATGGTCGCCCTCCACATGCCCGGCCTCTCTGGCCCGGCCTTCGTCACCGAGCTTGCCAGTCGCGCCCCACGTGTTCCCGTACTGGTGCTCTGTCGCAAGAACGAGTGTTCTGAGCAGTACGCTGAAAACGTTCAGCTTCTTCCCGCCGCCTCTTCCTCGCAGGAAATGATGCGCGCCGTACGCGAGATGCTCCAGCAGCGCGAACTACGCATCGCCTAGAAAACCTTTCCTTCGCCTCCACCGAAAGTCCGACCCGCCCGCACCGCCTCGCGCCTTAAGATGGTTCCGCACGTCTGCTGTCCCCACAGCTGACAGCAGAAACCCCGTGTGCGCCACATCACACGGCCATGTGCAGCATCCCGGTAAGCTAAACCTGAGCTAAATCGGCAGGATAGAAAAACCCATCTGCCGTGCAGCGCGCCGCGCAAGTCTGCGAAAATCGAAACTGGAGTCCCGATGGCAACTTTTGGTAGTTTTGCACTGCTTGTAGCCCTGGCGCTCGCGGCCTACAACCTCTTGGCCGGCACCTTTGCCCTAAGGCTCATCGCCACAGGTCAGCCTGCGCGCATCACGCCCGAACGGCTCGCTGACACAGCCCGCCGCGCCGGCATCGCCAGCTTCGCCGCCGTCACCTGCGCCGCCTTCGCTCTCATCTGGTCCGTCTTTACCAACGACTTCTCCATCACCTACGTCCTTGAGCACTCCAACCGCGCCCTGCCCACAGCCTACAAATTCGCCGCCCTCTGGAGCGGCCAGGAAGGCTCGCTGCTTCTCTGGGCATGGCTGCTCGCCGGCTACGGATTCGTCCTCCGCCTCACGCACAAAAACGACGTAAAGCTCTATGCCTATGCGGGAACCATCCTCGCTGGCATCCAGGTCTTCTTCCTCGCGCTGCTCAACTTCGCCGCCCCGCCATTCTCCATCCTCAAAGGCGAAATTCCTCCCGACGGCAACGGCCTCAACCCACTCCTGCAATACCCGGAGATGGTCATTCACCCGCCGATGCTCTATCTCGGCTACGTAGGCTTCTCCGTCCCCTTCGCCTTCGCCCTCGGCGCGCTAATGATGCGCTACCCCGGCGAAAAGTGGATCCGCATCACCCGCATCTGGACCATGGTCACCTGGACCTTCCTTACCTGCGGCATCTTCCTCGGCATGCACTGGGCGTATGCGGTACTCGGCTGGGGCGGTTACTGGGGCTGGGACCCGGTAGAAAACGCCAGCTTCATGCCTTGGCTCGTAGCCACCGCATTTCTGCACTCGGTCATGATGCAGGAAAAGCGAGGCATGATGAAGATCTGGAACGTCTGGCTCATCTTCGCCACCTTCATGCTGACAATTGTGGGCACTCTGCTCACCCGTGCCGGCCTCGTCAGCTCCGTCCACGCCTTCGCACAGTCGTCTATCGGAACATGGTTCTACGTCTTCCTCGGCCTCGTCCTCGCCGTCTGCCTCTTCTCCTTCATTCTGCAGAAGGACCACCTCAAATCCGACAACCAGATTGAGTCGCTGGTCAGCCGCGAATCCAGCTTCCTCTTCAACAACCTCGTCCTGCTCATCGCCTGCTTTGTAATCCTCTGGGGCACGCTCTTCCCAGTGCTCAGCGAATATGTACAAGGCAGCAAAGTCACCGTAGGCGCGCCGTTCTATAACAACGTAGCCATCCCCATCGGTCTCTTCCTGCTCTTCCTCACCGGCGTAGGCCCGCTGCTCCCCTGGCGCGCATCCTCCATGCGAGCCATCCGCCGCAACTTCGTCATCCCGTGCATTGCACTCTGGGGCACGGTCATCGTCGCGCTCATCGCCGGCGCCCGCCCATGGCAAGGCGGCGAATTTAAAACCGGAGCCTTCTACGCACTGGTAGCCTTCGCACTCGCAGCCGCAGTGCTCACCGCCATCATCAGCGAATTCCTCCGCGGCGCCGGAGTCATAGCCAAACAAACCGGCAAAAACCTCTTCTCCGCACTGTTCTTACTAACCCGCCGCAACACCCGCCGATATGGTGGATACCTCATCCACATCGGCCTCGTCATCTCCATCATTGGCTTCGCAGGCGCAGCCTTCAATCGCAACATCGAGCAGGAAATGGGCCTCCACACCAAAATGAACATCGGCCCCTACCAGCTTGAGTGCCTCGGCTTCTCGCAGGACTCGAACAACAACTACAACTCCGAGTTCGCCATCCTCGACGTCACCTCCAACGGCAAGCACATCACGCAGATCACGCCGGAAAAACGCGTCTATCTCGCCAGCCAGCAGCCGCAGACAATGGTCGCCATCCGCTCCACACCCGAGTGGGACCTCTACGTAGTCTATGAAGGCGTAAACCCCGACAGCGGCCAGCCCATCATCAAGGCGTTTTTGAATCCGCTCGTAGGATGGATCTGGTTCGGCTGGGCGCTTATGGTCGTAGGCTCGCTCATCGCCCTCACGCCATCGCTAAGCCCATCCACAGCCGCCGTCCGCGCAACCGCCCCCGCCGCAACCGCCACACCGGTTCTCAAGGGAGGCGATTGATGTCCCGGGCGCTCAACGAAATCTCGTCCATGAAAACAACTCTCCGTGCCCCATCCTTTTTCACGTCCTTTGTGAAAAAGGGTGGGAAACCCGTGCCCTACGCTCTCCTTAAAACAATCCAGGCAACAGCCCTAGCCGTAGCCATCTGCTTCACCCTGGGCGCATCCTCAGCCAGCGACCGATTCAACGACCTCGGCCGCCGCATGATGTGCACCTGCGGCTGCGCGCAGCTTCTCGGCGAATGCAACCACGTAGGATGCCCCGACTCCGGCCGCATGCGCGACGAACTGGCCCAGTCCATTCAAGGCGGCCAGGCGGACCAGCAAATCCTCGACAGCTTCGAAGCCAGGTACGGCGCAACAGTCCTGGCCGCACCCACGACAAAAGGCTTCAACCTCGTCGCATGGATTGCACCCTTCGCCGTCTTCCTCGCCGCCGTGCTCGGAACCATCCTCGTAGCCAAACAATGGTCCGCCAGCCGCCAACAAGCCGCGCCCGCTGCAACACTCACCCCTGAAGCTGCAGCCCTGCGCGAAAAAATCCGCCGTGAAACCGGCGGGGATGGAGGTTTCTAACTCATGACCCCAACCATCGGACTCATCGCCGGACTCATCCTGCTCCTCGGCACCTTCATCTACACTTTCTGGCCCGAGAACTCCTTCGCTGCGCAACGCCAGAAGACGCGCCTCGACTACCTGCTCGAACGCAAAGAGCAGCTCTACGAAAACCTGCGCGACCTCAACTTCGAATACCGCGCCGGCAAGTACCCCGAAGAAGACTTCGAATCTCAGCGCACCGCGCTAGAAAACGAAACCGCGCAACTGCTAGCCGAAATCGAGCACCTGCAACAAGCGTGAATTTCGACGTAACAAAAGCAATAGCCGGGTGCCCCAGGTCCGTGTTTTCGGACCTGGGATACCACAAAGGCCAGCAATAAGTTTTGTATCAGGGCACGACTGGTAGGCCGGGGTTTCAACCCCGGCAATCGTGCCTAAAAGTTTGGATTGTTTTGTATCAGGGCACGGCTTCAGCCGTGCCGAAACAGCAAAATTATTTGATGGGCTTTAGCCCCTGTGCTTTGGCTTTCAAAAGGATTGAACGACACACAATGACCGCATCCCGCATCGCCTTTGCCGCCGCCACTCTCGTTCTTTCGGCTTCTCTCGCCAGTGCCGCCTCCACCTCCGGCACAGTCAACAACAAAACCACAGGCAAAACATCCTCCGGCGACACCATCGAGCTAATCGACGTGCAGGCAAGCATGAGCGCCGTTGCCAAAACCACCAGCGACGCGAAGGGCCACTACACCCTCAACATGCCCGGCGCCGGCCCCTATCTGGTCCGCGTAACGCACCAGGGCGCACCCTTCTTCATCGCCGCCGGCGGTCCCTCCGGAGACGTCAACGTCTACGACGTCAAAGCCAAGGTAGACGGCGTCTCCATCGAAGACCAGATCTTCGGCATGGAAACTCAGAACGGCCAGCTCGTCGTCACCGAGCAGTTCGTCGTCCACAACACCAGCTCGCCCGCCGTCTCGCAGTTCTCCGACAAGCCCTTCGAATTCGTCCTCCCTGACGGCGCCGTTCTCGATGCCGCCGAAGCCACGCGCCCCACCGGCATGCCCACCATGGCCATGCCCAAGCCGCTGGCCCAGAAGAACCACTACACCTTCACCATCCCCATCGACCCGGACGCCAGTGAGAACAAGATGACCATCTTCCAGGTCCAGTTCCACCTGCCCTACTCCGGCTCCTACACCTTCAAGCCCACGCTCCCCATGCCCGTCGACAACTTCGTCGTGCAGCTCCCCAAGGCCATGAGCTTCAAGGCCGGTGACGGCCTAAGCTTCCAGTCCCTCCAACGCGATCCATCGTTCCAGATCTTCCTGCTCAAAAACGCACAGCCCAGCCAATCCATCGCCTTCACCGTAAGCGGCGAAGGCTCCGCTCCCCGCGAAGCCCAGGGCGGCAATGACGCACAACAGGCTCAGCAAAGCGGCCCCGGCGGCGGCATCGGCGAGCCCATCAACCAACCCGACCCGCTCAGCAAGTACAAATGGTGGATTTTGGGGGCAATAGCGTTGGTGCTAGTTGCTGTTGCGGCTTACTTGCTTAGAAAACCCACTGCAGCAATTCGCCGCGACACAAAGATTGGAAGTAACCCACTGCTACAGCGATATTTGGATGCTTACCGGATTGCTAATGGGACCATACTGCTGGGAACCATCATCAAATGGGGCTCTGTAATACTAGCGGCAATTATCATCATTGCTTCCGCGACCGAATCTAAATCACAAGGTGAGTTAGTAATTGCCTCAGCAATTGCCTTTGGAATAGCAATTGCCATCGTAGGATTCGCCTTAGGGGTCATGATTTCCGCACAGGGACAAATCATGTTAGCCACGGTGGATACGGCAGTTAATACGAGTCCATTTGCAACTATGGGTGAAAAAGCAAAAATTATTGGTATTGAATCGTCTGACTCAACTGATAACAATTGAAAGATAGTCTTGCACTGCCGGGTGCCTCAGGTCTCCTTCTTGTGGAGACCTGGGACACCACTTCCCTATGCTCTCCCTCTCTCCGTTCTCCCACAAAATTAGGTGTGTCATCCTGAGCGCACGGGGCCCCAAACGTTTTTCAGTTTGGGGGTGGTAAGCGAAGGATCTGCGGTTGCCTTTTATAGATTTTTACAGTTTTAGTCTTTTGCAGCCCTGCTTTTTATCTATCAATCCCTTGTCCCCATTCCCTTCTCCCTGCATCTCGCCCCGGTTGTTAAACTGGTCCTAGACCAACTCAACCGGAGCCTCCGTGCACACAGCAGTCGAAGAACGCATCATCCGCCCCGCGCGCAACATTCTCGGCAGCCTTCGCCTCCCCGGCGACAAGTCCATCAGCCATCGTTACGGCATGCTCGCCGCCTTTGCTGAAGGCACCTCCCGCTTCACCAACTTCTCGACAGGCGCCGACTGCGCCAGCACCCTCGCCTGCATGCAGCAGCTAGGCGCCAAGGTCAATAAACTCGGCGACGGCGTTGTCGAAGTCACCGGCGTAGCCGGCAAAGTCACCCCCGGCACCGACCCGTTAGACTGCGGCAACTCCGGCTCCACCATGCGCATGATCTCCGGCCTCCTCGCTCCGCAGGAAGGCACCTTCACCCTCATCGGCGACGCCTCGCTTTCGAAGCGCCCCATGGGTCGCATCCAGAAGCCCCTCATCGAAATGGGCGCGCAAGTCACCCTCACCGAAGGCCACGCACCTGTAACCATCCATGGCGGCACGCTCAAGGCCATCGACTACACCACGCCCGTCCCCAGCGCGCAAATCAAGAGCTGCATCCTGCTCGCCGGCCTGCAAACCGCCGGAACCACCACCGTCCGCGAAGCCATCCGCACCCGCGACCACAGCGAGCTGGCCCTCCGCGCCTTCGGAGCCAACGTCGAGCGCACCTCCGGCTCCATCTCCATCACCGGCCCGCAAAAACTGCACGCCATCGAGTCCGCCGTCCCCGGCGACATCTCTTCCGCCGCATTCTTCCTCGCGGCAGCCTCGCTCTTCCCCGGCTCCAGCCTCGTCCTCGACCAGCTGGGCCTCAACCCCACCCGTGCCACACTCCTCGACGTCCTGACAGCCCTCGGCGCACACATCGCCGTCCTCAACCTCGAAGAGAAAAACGCCGAGCTCGTAGGCACCGTGCAAATCACCGCCCCGCCCGAAGGCCTGCGCTCCACCAGCATCACCGGCGGCCTCGCCGCGCAGCTCATTGACGAGCTCCCGGTGCTCGCCGCCATCGCGCCCTACACCAGCGGAGGCATCCGCATCCGCGACGCCAAGGAACTCCGCGTCAAGGAATCCGACCGCATCGCCCTCGTAGCGCAAAACCTCCGCGCCATGGGAGCCGAAGTAGAAGAATTCGAAGACGGCCTCGACGTCCCCGGCGGCCAGACCCTCCACGGAGCCACCATCGACTCCGGCGGCGACCACCGCATCGCCATGGCCTTCAGCGTCGCCGCTCTCCGCGCAGAAGGCGAAACCCGCATCGTAGGCGCAGAATCCGCAGCCATCAGCTTTCCCGAATTCTTCACCCTCCTCGACCAAGTCGCGGAACGCTAACCTCCTCTCACACACAAATGAAAAAGCCCGGCTTTGGCCGGGCTTTTTCATTTGTACCGTTAGGTTCAGCGGGTCGCAGGAGGATTGGTCGATGCCGGACGCGTGTCCTTGGCCGGCATCAACCCCGGAACCAACGGAGCAGCGCTCACCTGCCCCGTAGCCGCATCATTCAGGTTGATCCCGTAGTGATCCAGCGTAGACGCGAGCAATTGGTAGAGCAGCGCACGATCCTGGGCATACTGCAGGTTCGCACTAATCAAGCTGTTCTGCGCCGTAGCCAGGCTGCTCTGCTTCTGCAGCACCGTCGTTGATGTCGAAGCCCCATACTGCAGCTTCTTCTTTTCCGCATCCAGGCTCTGCCGCGCATATTCCTGTGCAGCCTGCGCCGCCTGCACCTTCGCACGGTCATTCGTCAGCGCGTACTTCTGGTTAACCACCTGCATGCGAATCTGCGTGTAAAGCTGCTCCAGGTGCAGCTCCGCCTGCCGGTATTCAATCAGTGACCGTGCTTGGTCGGCCTGCGCCGTCCGGTTGCGGATGGGAATGTTAAACGTGAATGCCACTCCCTTATCCGGTGCGGTGCTGCTGCCTAGACTCTGCAGGACACTCCCATAACCCACGGTTGGATAAGTGTTCGATTTGCAGGGACTGCCAGTCAAGAGGTCGAGACAATCCGGGCTTTGCGAACCACCGTACGCGCTGGCACCGTAAAAAGCCTGCACATTCAGCGTCGGCAGCAAAGCATTCCGTGCGCCCTTTAGCGCAATCTCATCCTTCTTGATCGAAAGCGCAGCCTGCTCCAGCTCCGGCCGGTTCTTGAAAGCCTCCTGCACCAGGTCATCTGGGCTCTGGCCCTCTTCCGGCAGCTCTGCAAGGTTCACGCGATCCGTCGGAATAATCGGAGCAGCCACCAGTGCCGGATCATTCAGGTTCCGCGCAATTGCCTGCTTCAGTACAAGCTGCTGATAGTTCAGGTTGCTCTGTGAGCTGATGAGGCTCTGCTTATCCGTAGCAACCGTAGATTGTGCGTTCACCACATCCAGTGGAGCCATTGTGCCAATCTCAAGTTGCCGCTGTGTATCGCTCAGTACCTGCGTGCTCTGGTCCAGCTCCTCCTGCTTCGCCTGCACGTCTTCATATGCGGAAACCACAACCCAGTAGATATTCTCCACCTGGTTCACCGTCTGCAGAATCTGCTGGCGGAAGGTCGAATCCGTAATGCGGCGGTTAATAACAGCCTCGTAAATGAACCGCTTGTTGATCCAGGTGCCAAAACCCTGCAGCAGCGGCTGCGTTATCGTGGCCTTGAATTGCGAATAGAGCTCCGGGCTGTAGCTGTTGAAATAGTTATTGCTTGTGACCCGCTGGTTGTTCCAGGTGATAGCAAGCGTAGTACCGGGAGAAAACCCCTGGTTATAGGTAAAGTTGTATTGGTCGGTGTTGGTTGAGGAAGCCGGGCTAAGAGCACTGGACGCGGGCGACGACGCTCGCTCCAACTGAATGGTGCCGGCAACTATCGGATCGCGGTTGGTCGGCGCCGGACCCGCTCCGTCGCTGGTAATCACAATGCCCGAGGAGCCGGCCGTGGCGCCCGCGGTACTGCCCGGCGCGCCGCTTGAGCTCAGTGTCTGTGATGTGCCGCCAATCGTATTCTGCAGCACCGTCGCACCCACGCCGCGCAGCGTGCTACCCGCTTTGGAGCGCGCATAATCCAGGTCTGCAATGTCCAGGTAGTAGCGCTCAATCGCAATGTCGTAGTTATTCTCAATCGCCAGCGCAATCGCGTCGGAAAGGCTCAGGTAAATCTTCCCGTCCTTCACCAGGTCCGTCAGCCGCACCGAGTTGGCAAAGTTCGCCTTCTCCACCGTCGTCGGCATGTAAGGCTTAATCGGATTACCCAACAGCCCCGCCTGCTTCGTAAAATCACGCGCAGAAGGCCGCAGCCATAACGGCTCCGTCAGCTTCGGCTGCGGCTCAGACGGCAGCGCAGACCCTTGCCTGTCCGCGGGCGTAGTTGTGGTCTGCTGTTGGGCATATCCACCGGGCACTCCCGTTCCGAGAGTGAGCATCACTAGAGCCAGGGCCCGCAGCCGCTCCACTGGCTGGCGGCGTTTCAACACACCCATACCTTTCAAATTCATGATTCCTCTCCACAAAGTTGTTAAGGCATGTGGGGTGCCATTCGTGACTGCGGCTGAAAGGCTTCTTCAGCCACAAAAACTCTCCCGTCGTAAGCGCCAATGCGCGCCGCGTCCGGCAGCTTGTTCCGAGTGCCTGCTTCCCCCATCCATACGCGCCGCAACCGGGTTTCGTTCCCTGAATTTCGCAGCCGATTTTCCCCAGGAGAAGCGGATAGTTGAGTATATCCCAGCGTCCATGGGACGCTCTGCGCCAAAAAAGGGCACAATTCGTCTCCACTTGCCCAACTTCTCCCTGAAAATAAGAGAGATTTTTCTACCGCAATCGCCCGCCAATCTCACAGGAGACCTCAATGACAGCCAACGGCATCGTGAACCTAGAAAGCCACTACTCCGTCGCCGAAACCATCCAGCGCATCGAGTCCATCCTGCAATCCAAGGGCGTCAAGCTCTTCGCGCTCATTGATCACAGCGGCGAAGCCGAAAAAGCCAGCCTTACCATGCCGCCCACCAAGCTGCTCATCTTTGGCAACCCCAAAGGCGGTACGCCATTGATGCAAGCCGCCCCCAGCGCCGCCATCGATCTCCCCTTGAAGCTCCTCGTAGCCGAAGACACCAATGGCAAGGCCCAAATCTCTTACAACGACCCCGCCTGGCTAATCGCCCGCCACAACATCCCACCTGAACTCCTGCAGAACATCGCCGTCCTGAAGACAATCGCCGAAACCGCCGCCCAATAACCCGCTGGGAAAACCCTGCGTTTGTCTTTCGCCGGCATACACACAAAAGGCGGGTGCCCCAGGTCCCTCGCATTTGGGGACCTGGGATACCCATACCGTCTGTTCTCCCACAAAAGTTGATGCCCACTCATACACTCAACCAGCATTCACTTCCCCGCCCGATAAACCTCACGTCCCCCCACAACCGTACTCACCACCCGAGTCTTCAAAATCGCCGGAGCATCCACCGTATACAAATCCCGATCCACCAGAATGAAATCCGCCTCAAACCCCGGCCCCAGTTTCCCCTTACGTCCCTCCGCAAACTCCGCATAAGCCGACCCCTGCGTATACGCAAACAGAGCCTGCCCCCGCGTCAGCTTGTTCTCCGGAAAGTAACTCTTGGTCCCCGCCTCATTCATGCGCGTCACTGCCGCATAAAGCCCACGAAACGGAGTAACCGGTTCCACCGGGTAATCCGTCCCAAACGCCAGCGGCACACCCGCATCCAGAAAAGCCTTCCACGCATACGAGTAAGCCGCCCGCTGCGGCCCCAACCGGCTCTCCGCCCAGTTCATATCCGTCAGCAGATGATTCGGCTGCATTGAAGCAATCACACCAAGCTGCTTGAACCGTGGGATATCCGCAGGATCGACAACCTGCGCATGCTCAATACGATTCCGCGGCAGAAACGCCAGTTGAGGCGCATGCTGCGAAGCATTTTCTTCAGACTTCGTGCAAGGCATCTTCTCATCCATCGGCTGATACTCCCGGCCCGGTGCCCGACAGGGCTTTAGCAAACTGGCTTGCCAACGGGCAGCCTGCTTGTCCAGAACCGTCTGCACCTCAGCGACCGTAAACGCATCCAGCGCCATCGCGGCAGCTTTGTCACCAATTGCATGGAAACCCAGCTGAAAACCAGCCTCAGCCCGTTCCACCGCCATCTTATTCAACTGCTCCTGCGTAAACTGCGCCAGCCCCGAGTTCTTCGGATCATCCGCAAACGGCTCTTTCATCGCCGCCGTCCGCGACCCCAGCGATCCATCCATGAACCCCTTCAGCATCCCCGTATGCAGCATCGGGTCATTCGCATCATGATGCGCCCTCATCTTCTCCAGCGCATCGAGCGGAGCCACAAACGGCAACCATTCCGAAATCCGAATCCCCAGCTTCCCTTCCTTCTCCATCTGCTCAAAGACAAGAAAGTCCTCCCAATCAGAGAAGTCCTGCACTGAAGTCACACCATGCGAAAGCGCATCCTGAATCGCCAGCTCATCCCCGCGCCGCCGCTCAGCAGGAGTAGGCGGCGGAATCACCTTCGCCAGCAACTCCTTCGCACTCTCACGCAAAATTCCCGTAGGCTCGCCCTGCGCATCAAGATCAATTGCCCCACCCTGCGGAGCCGCAGTCTTTCCCGTAATCCCCGCCGCCTTCAGCGCCGCCGTATTCGCAACAGCAATGTGCCCATCAATGCGCTCAAGATAAGCCGGATGATCGCCCGTCACCTTATCCAGATCCTGCCGCGTAGGCAACACCACCGGAGCCCACAGTGTATGGTCCCAGTTCCCGCCCGTAAGCCAATGCCCAGCCGGAGCCGCATCAGCAAATTTCTTCACCATCGCCAGCATCTCCGCCAGCGACTTCACCCCAGTCAAATCCACATTGAGCTTAGTCTGCCCCGCACTACCCAGATGAGTATGCGCATCATTGAACCCCGGAAACACAACCACGCCGCTGTGCGCCGAGTCCACATCATGCATCCGCGTACGCGCACCAGCCAGCCGCTTAATCTCGCTGTCTCTCCCAACGGCCACAACCTTGCCGCCGGCAACAGCTATCGCCTCCACAACCTCGGGCCGATCCTGTGCCAACCCGTTCCCCGTATAAATCCGCGCATGGAAGTAAATGTCATCAGGAACCTGCGTCTGAGCCACAGACGCAGACTGCGCCGGCATCACAGCTGCAGCAGTAAGTAGAAGAACTGAAAATCGCATGCGCAAAGACTAGCAGACCGCGTTGGACTATCCGCTTAGCGTATATCGATCGAGAGTACCGGCCGTCTGCGTAGTTGACGCATGGGTGGAACTACATCGGCTATCTCCCCGTACCTCCATATATGCGCATGTTTCAGCTGACCCTTTTTGCAGTTGTCATCAATTTCGCGGCTGCGTTAGCGCCCTGCCAATCTCAGCAGTCTTTACCGCCAATCACAACTGAGGCCATCATGGCCCGCGTCGCTGCAAATCAAGACGCATCGGAAGGGGAGCGAAATCGCTATGTTTACGTTCAACACACGAAAATGACCTCGCGAAAGGGCAACCGGGTCATGTGCGAGGAATTTACGGACTATCGTGTTACCCCTTCCGCCAGCAGCTCACATTTTGAGCTCGTAAAGCTTGAAGGGACGCTATGGAACAAAGGCCGTTATGTGCATTACAGCCGTCTCCAACCCGACAACGCAGACGTAGACGCAGCGAAAAGCCAGAACAAAGGAACGAACGAGCAAAGTACGAAAAACAAAAAAAACCAAAACTCAGATGAAGGGAATCACGATTCCATCGATATCGGCGACGACGGCATGGACCGCGACCTCGTCGAGAACATGCGCAAGAACCTGCTCTACAGCAATTCCAAAGATGGCATCGATGCCAATCTCTTCCCGCTCACATCCAAGGCACAGGCTGAATATATTTTCAGCATGGTTGGCCGTGAGCATTTAAACGGCCGGGATGTCTACCACATCGTCTTCAGGCCCAGGGACAAGAGTGACTTCGCATGGAAGGGCGATGCCTACATCGACGAGTCGTCCTGTCAGCCGGTTCTGGTCACTACCGGCCTATCCCGGAAGATTCCTTTCGGTGTCCGTGTATTGCTCGGCACCGATGTGCCCGGAGTAGGTTTTACAGTTGTCTATGCTCCGCAACCCGATGGAGTATGGTTTCCAACTTCCCTTTCCACCGAATTTAAGATTCACGTGCTCTACTTCTTCCACCGCCAAATCCTGCTCGATGCGCAGAATCGCGAGTTCCAGAAGACGCATTCTGAGACGAAAATACTGGACAGCTTCACACCAGTTGAGAATCGCTGACTCAAAGAGGTATGCACTCTGAAGCACTTGCAGAGCACGACAGACAGGCCGGGGATTTATCCCCGGCAATCAAGCTCTGCATAAAAAGAAAAGGGGCTTTAGCCCCTGAGGTATGCTTTCGCTTCTATCCGTGCACAAGACTCGTGCCGACCAAAGGAGGGCCCACAATCCTTCCCGCACACGAACTGCGCCGCAGGCGCCATTGCCTGGACGGCTAGTCCTCGGAAGCCCACTCCACCATCGCCAGCGCCAGCAGCAAAATCCGCCTTAGCGCAATCTCGCGATTCCTATCCTCATACCACTCCGCCAGCGTATGCGCCCCACCGCCATCACCACCCGCGCCCATCGAAAGCGCCGGCACTCCCCGCGACAATGGCAGATTCGCATCCGTAGACCCCAGCCGCAGCGAAGTCGCCAACCCCAAATGTCGATCCACCGCACGCAGCGTCACCAGCAGCGCACTCTCTTCCGGCAGCCGCGCCGCAGGCCGGTTCCCAATCCGCTCAATCTCAAACCCAAGCTCACCGCGTGCCTTCTCCGCCCGCGTATTCGCTCGCTCCACGGCGTCCTCCACCGCGCGATACAACGCCACTTCCAGCCGAACCAGTTCCTCAGAACTCGTCGAGCGAAAATCCACCGCAGCAGCAGCAGACTCCGGAATCGAATTCACGCTCGTCCCTCCATGAATCGTCCCCAGGTTCAGCGTCGTCCTAGGCTCATGCGGTAACCGCAACTCCGAAACCTCCGCCAGCGCACTCGCCAGCGCCGCAATTGGATTCGGCCTTCCCGCATCGGTAAAGCTATGCCCGCCTGGCCCCTTTACCGTCACCCGAAACCGACGGCTTCCCAGCGCCTGCGTCACCGCGCCATCGCATCCCGCACCATCCAGCACAATATGCGCAGCCACGCGCCCAGCCAGCCTGCTCTGCGCATAAAAATGCCGGACCCCGCGCAGATCGCCCTCGCCCTCTTCACCCACATTGCCCAGAAAAACCAGCGGCACCGGCAACTGCGCACCAACTGCAGCCAACGCATACGCAATCGCCAGCATGCCCACAATGCCTGCGCCATTATCGCTAGCCCCCGGCACTTCCAATCGATCTGCACTGCCTCCGGGCCCATTCACCCGCCGCACCACAGGACGCAACACCGTCCCCGCCGGAAACACCGTATCCAGATGCGCCGAAATCACCACAACCGGCCCTGTGCTCTCAGCGTTCAAATGCGGAGCAGGCAAAAACCCCAGCACATTGCCCACCGTATCGGTCTCAACCTGCTCCAGCCCCGCCTCGCGAAACCGCTCTACCATCCACTCCGAGCGAGCCTTCTCCCCAAACGGTGGCGCAGGAATCGAAGACACCTCCGCCTGCCAATCCAGAATCGTCTTGGGATTCGCATGGATCCACGCAAACGCCGCATGCACAAACCGCTCGGCGGCCAGCGCTGTCACGCGAGCAAACATAGCTGAAGAAGAATTCAACATCGACCTGATTCAAGCCTAGCAGCTTGCCTTCAGCGGCCTTCCAATAAGCGCCGCAAGAGCAAGGATTGAAGATTCCGCCGCCCATCCGCAATGACGTGAATCACTGCTTCCCTCGGCTGCACTTCATAAATCACGCGATATGGCTTGAAGAAAACCTGCCGGAACTCCGCTTCCATTCCTCGTGGAAGTTCATCCAGATGCGCCCCTCGGCGCGGCATCAGCGCAATCCTCGCAGCCGCCTCCTCAAGCCGATCCAGCACATACCCAGCTTTCTCCGGCGAATCATGCTCTGCAATCCAAAGACATATTTCTTCCAGATCACGCAATGCTGCGCTTGTCATGCGAACGGGATAGTTCATCGGCCAGTGCGGCTCTTCTTCGGCTGATTCGGCAAAATCGACTTGCGCAGCCCAGCGATTGACTGCCCAAGAGGCATCGTCTCTCCAGCCTGAACTTGCTTCTTGCCAATCGCCAGGATCTGCAACAGCGCCAGCGTCTCCTGCGATTGCTCATATGAGCGCACATCCATCATCACAGCGCGAGCTTCGCCATTCTGCGTAATGATAATCGGCTCGCGGCTCGTGTCGAGTTCATCCAGCACTTCAGCGGCATTGGCTTTAATGTAGCTAATCGGCTTGATCTGCTCCGAATAACGCATAGCTGACTCCTTATGGACTAAATATAGTTCGAATTCGGTTCACAGGCAAATCTACTCCGGATACTCCACCGAGTGCATAAACAGCCCACGCGCCGGCGCCGTCGGTCCCGCAGCAGCCCGCGCCCGCGCCGCAATCATCGCCGGAATCGCAGACGCTTCGGTATACCCGCGCCCCACATCCAGCATCGTGCCCACCATGTTCCGCACCATGTGATGCAAAAACCCGCTGCCCCGCACGCGATAAATCATCAGCACGCCGTCAGCCGTCCGCTCCTCATGCCAGGCCGAGCCAAACACCGTACGAATCGCATTCTTCACCGGCTCGCCATCCTCATCTTCCAGCACCGATTCACGCATAGTCTGATCCGGATCCGTAGCCGCAAAGCTCAAAAAATCAAACGTACCGATAAACGCCTTCGCCGCCTCCTGCAAAGCATCCAGCGATAATGGCCACGGATAAGCCAGCACATACCGCGCCAGAAACGGCGGACAAATCCTCCGCGGCTCTCCGTTCACGCGCTCCACAAACACGCGATATTCATATGTCTTCGCAACTGTCGAGTACCGCGCATGAAATCCCGCCGCCACGCGCTCCGCACTCAACACGCGAATCGACTCCGGCAGCGTTCGATTCAGCGCCCGCAGCAGATTCTCTTCCGGAATCCCCGCCTGCAGCTCAAAGCTGGCCACCTGCGCCAGCGCATGCACGCCCGCATCCGTGCGCCCCGAGCCCTGCGGCAACGGAGCCTCGCCCGTCACGCGCCCCAGCGCCTCCTGCAACTCCCCCTGAACCGTAACCTGCCCCGGCTGCACCTGCCAGCCCTTGTAATCCGTGCCGTCGTAAGCAATAATCAGCTTCCAGTTCTGCCCCGCTTGCTCTTCCGTCAATGCCAAATCACTCACAATCCCAGACTACCCGACCCATTCACGACAACAAATTCCGCACACTTTCCTGATCTCTGATCCCTGCCCCCTGATCCCTGAACTCCGGCATCTCAATCCGCAAAGTAGGCAACGCCGCCGGATACTCCCGCCTTAAAAACTCAATCATCTTCTCGCGCACCAGGCATCGCAGATCAAAATTCTCCGCCGACCCGCTCGAGCTCACCAGGCACCGAATCTCCATCGTTCTCTCCGTAAGATTCGTCACCTGCAGCACGCACACGCGCCCATCCCAAAGCTGCGTCTCGCGCACAATCCGCGCCAGTTCCTCGCGCATCGGATCCACCGGCACCATGTAATCCACATACAAAAATGCCGTGCCCAAAATATCCGCTCTCTTCCGTGTCCAGTTCTGAAAAGGATGCTCAATGAAATAACTCAGCGGCACCACCAGCCGCCGCTCATCCCAGATCTTCACCACCACGTAAGTGCTGGTAATCTCCTCAATCCGCCCCCATTCACCCTCCACAACCACCACATCGTCAATCCGAATCGGCTCGCTCATCGCAATCTGCAAGCCCGCCAGCACATTCGAAGCAGTCGATTTCGCCGCCGCCGCCAGCACCAGGGAAGCCAACCCGGCAGAAGCCAGTAATCCTGTCCCCCACTTCCACAGCGTCATGTCATGGAAGCTCCACAACATTCCCACGGCGCCCAGCACCACCACTCCGCCAATCAGCATCCGCCGGATAAAGTGCATCTGCGTATGCACCCGCCGCGCACGCAGATTATCCTTCACCGTCACATCAAAGCGGCGCAGCGTAATCGCTTCAAAAAGGTAGACCCCGGCTACCGCCAGCCAGCAAAGCGCAACAACGAGCGTAATCTCGATGATCTGCCCCGTGCGGTCGCGCCACAGGTCAGGAATCCGCGGCACAAACGGCAGCACAATGCGCAGGCAGATCACCGCAAAAACCACCCGCGCCGGTCGCGTCAGAAAGCGCTGAATCTCAAGAAAGCGGCGGCGGCGATTGGAAGTCTGGCCCTGGTTGCGCTTGAGAATTTGAAAGACGAGCGAGTGAATCACGTTGCTGAAAACCAACGCCGCGCAAAACAAAAAGATGACAAACAGCCAATCCTGCGTAGAAAAGGCTATCTTTGCCATTCGCTCTACTCCTCCTCTAATTTTAATGACCGCAGCGTGCAGTAAATATAGGACGCATCAATGGATATATGGGCTGCCTGTTACATCCGGCATTCCCTTTTTCCTATGAATGAAACATATTGACACGAAATAGCACTACTGGATAGGGTCAACCGCCAGACCCGCAACTAATTCCTAACAGCCATATCCACTCGCCAAGCCTCGTCCCAACAAGCATCGCAAGTTCTACACCTACCCATACCGCCAGTTCTCCCACTTCCCGTTCTCCCACAAAAATTGCTGTGTCATCCTGGCCATAGCCGCTTTTCAGGCGGAGGGTCGGGGTCCCCGGCAAGCGGTTTTTTGCTTGCTGGGGTGGAAAGCGAAGGACCTGCTTTTGTCTTTCGCCAGTTCATCCACAAAACGCGGGTGCCCCAGGTCCCCCGCATTTGGGGACCTGGGATACCCATACCGTCAGTCCCTCCACCTCCAACTCTCCCATAAACATCGAATACCTCATCCTTCGCCCTTTCAGCTAAACGCGAGATAACGCCTGCCCAAATGCAACAATAAAATCAACGATGAAACTCCGCGCTTATCTGTTGATGACCTTCGTGGTCGCCGTCTGGGGAAGCACGTTTGTCCTCGTCAAATCTGCTCTTACAGACGCGTCCCCCGCCATCTTCAACCTCATCCGCATGACGCTGGCCTTCCTCGTCCTGCTCGCTGCCTACTGGCGTACCCTCCGCGGCATCCGCCCCTGGCAAATCGCAGCCGGAGCCATCGTCGGCCTCTGCCTCGCCGCCGGATACCAGTTCCAAACCATCGGCCTCCTCTACACCACCCCTTCGCGCTCCGCCTTCATCACCGGCCTCGTCGTCGTCCTCGTCCCCCTCTTCTCCATTGTGCCCAGCCTCCGCCCGCCCGGCATCCACGCCCCACGCTGGAATGCCTTCCTCGGCGCAGCCCTGGCCTTCGCCGGAATCATCCTGCTTACCACACCCACCAGCGCCGCCTCGCTCATGCCAGACTTCTCCGCCATCAACCGCGGCGACCTAATAACCTTCGGTTGCTCCGTAGGCTTCGCCTTCCACTGCCTCGCCCTCGGCCACGTCTCCCCACGCATCAATTTCCGCCCGCTCGCCGTCCTTCAAGTAGGCTTCTGCGCCCTCTTCATCGCGGCAACCCTGCCCTTCACGGAGCACTCCCACCTCACCCTCACCCCGCGCCTCATCGCAGCACTACTAATCGCCGCAGTCCTCGCCACCGCCGCCGCCTTCTCCATCCAAAGCTGGGCACAGTCCATCCTGCCCCCGTCGCACACGGCCCTGCTGCTCACGCTGGAGCCGGTTTTTGCATGGATTACTTCGTTTGTGGTACTAGGCGAGCGCCTCGCTGCAAGGCCTGCCTGCGGCGCACTGCTCATCCTCGCGGGGATTGCCGCCACGGAGCTGATTCCGCAAGCGCATCCCGCTACAGCTCATGAGGCTTGAATTCAGAACGATCCACTTAAGCTATGCATGCTATAGAACGCTCATTGCATTGTCTTAGCCGGAGCAACCTGGCTGGCCGAAGTTGTGTAGAGATGACAGCTTCCGGTAGTTTCCTTGAACCGGAAATAGGGATGGATGAAAAGCAAAGCACGCGCATCGCCTGAGCCTTCACTCAGGTCGTTGAGCCACACACCATCCGGCTCCTGATGATTGTGCACGTGCAGCCAGAAGCCTTTATTGAGGCTGCCGATTACGCCACCGACAATCTTGAGGTCCTTGACCGACTTGATATTCATCTCGATCAGTTCGCCGGTCTGCTCGTCCAGGGAGATGGTTCCCTGCATGACAGTGGCAAAACGCTGATTCATGTTCTTAGCCTGGAAACCGGGGTTCGGAACAATGTTGTAAAAGAGCACGCTACGGCCATTTATCTGTTCGCGGCGGCCGTTGGTCAGCATCATGGCGGAAAGGATATCTTCGGCCTCATGCTCCTGCTTGGCTGCCTCTTTGTCGGCCCTGGCTTTATCGCTATATTTCACGGTCTCTTTCATCACGCGCTCATCTTCCTTGCGTGTTTGGTCAGGCGTGAGGTCTTTGCCGTTTTTCGAAAGCGTTCGTTCAATGGGAACGCCATTGACGTAAAACTGCTCCTGGACAGCAACGTTTTCGTGCTTAACCTTGCCGTTCTTGTCGGTCTCCGCACCTTCATCGGTAATGCGACACTCGTAGCGCTCCTGCTCGGCGGCAAGTTTTTTCTCACTGGCCAGCGCGCGCTCAAAAAGTTGACGCGAGTCAGGTAACGGGGCATTGGCAGGAGTCTGGGCGTAGAAGATAGCGCCAGAACCAGGCAGGCAAAGCATCAGCATGCAAACATGAGCAGGAATGCGCATAGTGCCTCTGCTTTGATAAGACGAAAACTGAGTGCTCGAAGTTCCGTTAGCGAAAAGCGGGTTCCGAGCCTGTTACAAAACTCGCCAATAGCCATTCTGCGGGGTTGGATCACTGACGAGAAGCCGACATATCGTCACTAATCTGGGGTCGATGAGTGCGTTGGCGATTTAGCGTGAATTCAGAATTCTTCCTGACTACATGGCCGTTTACGGGGAGTAATCCCGCAAGTTGCGCTCAACTTGAGGTCAATGAGTGCGCTGCCCTTTCAGCAACCAGAGATCGAATTTCATCCAACAGAGCAATCTGACAGGTTACTTCCCGGCTATTTGGACAGCCAAACAAAGGAACTGCTCGCGCTGCTCCGGGGCAAGTCGCGCAAGCATAGCGTGGCAGTTTTCGATGTGCGAATTTCGGAGCCGGATGGCTAGCCGCTGCCCAGCCGCGGTGAGTTCGATTCGAACGACGCGCCGGTCGTCCGGCGTGCGGTTCCGCTTGACCAATCCCAGTTTCTCCAGACGGTCGAGAGCGGAGGAGATTGTAGAGATTGGGGCAGACAGGGCTACGGCGATTTGGCGGACAGTCCACGACTCCGATCCGGCCAGAACCTCGAAGAGGCCGATATCGTTCGTGTGAAGGTCCGCATAGACACTTCCGGCCAGCAAACCCGGCTCGATACGGAAATCGCGCATCAGCGCGGAGATGCACTCATGCAAGGTAAGGGCGTGCCGATCCTCGACGGCGGCATGTGCAGATGTCAGCTTCTTCATTTGGTATCTCAATCGCTCTCCTTCAGGATACCGTTGTTGCCCTCGTGATCCCGCCAAGCCAACTTTCGCCCTGAGAGAGAAAGGAAGAATTGACGATATTATTACGTGCATCGTATATTACGAGTGTCGTAATAATATGAGAAGAGGCGGTTATGCGATTTTCCCGGAACACAAACCTGATTTTGACCGTTGCTGTCACGTTGCTAACTGGGCCGGCCTGGGCTGCTGTTCCCTCAGCCTGCACTCCGCCGGCCAGCTTCAAGGACACCCCGCACCCGGAGATTGCGCCAATCCACCAACTCGTCTCCCATACGGAAGAGGTGATTGTGAATCGCTCCCTGGATGAGGTCTTGGCGGAAGGGGATAGAACACCTCTCAACCAAGCCATCCGCAAAAGTAACTCGCTGCCTGGCGTCTCCGGAACATATGAACTGACGAGTGTAGGTTTTGGTAAACCCGGATCACGCAGGCTTGTTTGCTTAACGGATGGCTCTACCACCGAGGAAGAAGTGCTTGAACATGATCAGGGCAAGACCTCTGCCGAGTTTCGTTACGTGGTCTGGAACTACACAACCGAAAAAGCGCGTCCAATTCTATACGGTGTCGGCCATTTCGTCTGGACCGACTTGGGCAACAAGCGCACACAAGTACGTTGGACTTATTCTTTCCAATTGAATCGGAAGAGATTCCCGGGTTATCTAGGATCTTTTGGCGACTTTCTTTTCCGTGTCGGATTCCTCGATCGGGAATATGCACAGATGATGAGGGATACACTCGGCAAGAAATGAGCCGGGGATTTCTGCAAACGGTTCCACATCACCGGCAGAAAATTGCACTCTCAAACTTGCAAAATTGCCAAACCACGCACCGACATGAATTGCTCCCTGAAAACCGGCATGTGTCCGCCGACCCGTCTGGACAAGATCGTCAGTTGACGAGAACAGGCGTGGGTGTTGAAAAACTCGGTGCAGGTTGGGGAATTTTGATGCGATTCCCATGGCGATGGGAGCGGCATAGCAGCATAGTTTGACCATGCTGTTGTGGATTGCCATTGGCGGAGGACTAAGGTTCATGATGGGTCAGCACGCCCGCTCGGAATCGCTGTTCTACTACTTCCGTTTGGAAGATCAGGTTCCGGAAAACCACTTGTTGCGGTTGATCGATACACACATCGACTTCAGCTTCGTTCGTGAGCAATTGAAGGACAGTTACAGCGATACCGGCCGTCCATCGATCGATCCGGAGCTGCTGTTGCGAATGGTGCTGATCGGCTATCTGTATGGCATCAGCAGCGAGCGCAAGCTTGTCGAAGAATTGCGCATGCATCTGGCGTGGCGCTGGTTCACAGGGCTAGGTTTTGATCAGGAAATTCCGCATCACTCCACGTTTTCGAAGAATCGTCATGGGCGGTTCCAGGAATCGAAGTTGTTCGAGCAGATGTTCGAACGCATCGTGGCTCAGTGTTTAGACGTAGGCCTGGTGCGCGGAGACAAGCTATCTGTAGACGGAACGTTCGTTGAGGCAAATGCCTCGAAAGAGAGCCGCATCCCGAGAGAGCAACTGGCGGAAGCCGCGCAAGTGAATCGAACGGTTCGCGAGTGGCTCACTGAACTGGAAGCGCAGAACCCAGTCGAGGAGCCGACGCATAGCCAGGATAAGGTGTCCACCACCGATCCGGATTCCACGTATGCAACCAAGGGCGGCACGCCAGCGCGGATGGGCTACTACAACAACTACCTGTTGGACAACCACAGTTGCATCATAGTCGGCGTGCAAGCGACGGGTGCGCGCCTGAGCGAGGAATCCCGAGCTGCTGAGGAAATGATCGCGCGCTTCACTCAGTGGCAAGGTAAGAATCCGCAGTCCATCGCTGCCGATGCCAGCTACGGCAATGGTGAGCTGTTGCAGTGGTTGATGGACCGACAGATTACGCCATACATGCCGACGCGGGATGCGGTTGCTCGAACAAGGAGTCCGTTCTTTGGTCCGGAGCGCTTCACATACCAGCCCGAAAGCAATAGCTATCTCTGCCCAGCAGGCCAGCAACTGAACTATGGTGGTCGCAATGATAGGAACCGTGCCTTTGCTTACATCGGGACCCGCTACAAATGCGGTCCGTGTGCGCTGAAATCACAGTGCACCCGAGGAGCCTTTCGGTTCCTCGCTATCCACATGAACGAAGCGGCTCGGCAGCGAGCACGAGATCTCTGGAACACGCCAGAGTTCGAGCATGCACAGCGACAGCGGAAGAAGGTCGAGGCGCTGTTCGCAGAGCTGAAGAGTCGCATCGGCCTTCAGCGCCTGCGTCTACGCAGGTTGAAGTTCGTCCAGGAGCAGTTCTTCCTGGCGGCCACTGCGCAGAACATCAAACGGCTGGTGCGATTCCTGAGCGCGCCGACTACCGCCCCGACACCGGCCTCTGCTTAAACCCAGACAGCCTGAGCATATCCTTCTCGTCTGGGGCCAAAACCCAACGCACAGAACTCACGCTGACTTTTTCAACACCCACAGGCCAATACACTCATTCAACACCGCCTGCGTCCGTTTCGATCATTAGTCCTGGGAAACGCGCTTCTAGTCATCGACACGGATACCCCGGGATGCTTCGATGTCGCAGCACAAATCTATCCTTGGGCTTTGTAATCAGGGCACAACTGGTAGGCCGGGGATTTATCCCCAGCGATCATGCCAAAGAAGAGCACCGGGCTTTAGCCTCCGAGGTTTTGCATTCTCCAGCTCTCCGCAAAAATAAATGTCCAAATGTGGAAAAACCTTTGCGGTGAATTACCCCCATTTATGCCACACTCAAACTAAGCAAACAGAACGGCCCGATTCCGTTGGAATCGGGCCATAACATTTTCGGACTGGAAGGGTACCCCCTCCCCCTCCCCCTACCACAGATTCTGTAATTCTGTGGACCGTCCAATCCTCCCGGCAAGGAACGCAAAAACAGAAAAAGACTGACCTTTTTGGGAAAAAGTAACCAGTTTTCAAAAGCCTATTAAGAAAAGAATAAACAGCAAACCACAAGCTAAAACTAACAATATAAAAGTGTTAAATCAACATACCCCAGTAAACAGGCAAACAGATAATCACAGAAAACAAAAGCGAAAGATAAATATCTCAACAGAGCAAGGAAGCATCTGCTCGGAGGAAACAAAGGGGCTTTATCGGAAGGAGCAGGGAGCCTTCAGGCCCCTGAAAATGAACACGACGAAGAAAAAGGAGCTTTAGCCCCGGACGTTTATCCAGTGCCCACTCCACATACTTCCCATCACCTCTACCAGATTACCCCTTAGCCGGAGCCTTCAACCCCAGCTCCCGCATGGCAATCTGCAGATCCGCCCAGGCCTCTTTCTTCTGCCGCGGATCGCGCAACAGAAACGCCGGATGGTAGGTAACAATCAGCTTCGATTCACGAAAGGAGTGAATCCTCCCGCGCAACCCCGCCAGCGGCTGCCGCTGCCCTAGCAGATACGTCGCAGCCGTAGCGCCAAGCGCCACAATCACCTCCGGCCGAACCACATCAATCTGTCGGAACAAAAACGGCGAGCAGGTATGCGCCTCCTCCGGCTCCGGCGTGCGGTTCCCCGGCGGGCGGCACTTCACCACATTCGCAATGTAGACCTCTTCGCGCTTCAGCCCCATCGCGGAGATCATGTTGTTCAGCAACTGCCCCGCGCGCCCCACAAACGGCAGCCCCTGCGCATCTTCGTCTGCACCGGGCCCTTCGCCCACAAACAACAGCCGCGCCGTAGGCGGCCCATCGGCAAAGACAATCTTGTTGCGCCCCTTATGCAGTGCGCAGCGGGTACAGTCGCCAATATCTTCGCGAATCGCGCGAAGCGCAGCAACACGATCCTCCGGCGCAACAGCCGGAGCAATCTCAGGCGGAGCAGGAAATGGCTTACGAGGTGGAATAGCAGTCGTCTCCAAGGAAGGTTGTGCAACACGCTCAGCAGGAGCCTCACGCGGCACAGAAGGTTGAACAGGAACAGAAGTAGAAACCGGTACCGGCGTCTCAACCGCAACGTGCACAGTCTCAGCCTCAACCGGAGCCGCAGCAGCCAGCTTCTCCAGCAAAGCCGAATCAACAGGCCGCTGATAAAGCTCAGTCAATCCAATGTCGCGATAAAACCGCAACCGCGCAGCAAGCGCCTGCCGTGTTATCGAATCAAGCGGAGCAGCCATGCGCTACTCCATAACAATCTGGCGCCGCTGGCCAACAAACTCCGAAGCAGCGGACTGCATGTCATCCAACTCCATCACCATCTGCTTCGGCCGGCGCAACGCCAGAATCTCATCGAGAATCCGGTCTGCCAGCTTGCGCTTCGGCATCTCCGGCATCTCTATCGCAGTAGAAAGCGTCAGGAACGTCACCGCATTGTTATCCGCGTCAATGCCCACATTGGCACTGGCCACGTCGTTCACCACAATCGCATCCGCGCCCTTGCGCAGCAGCTTCGCGCGGCCATTCTCGGCAATATTTTCAGTCTCAGCAGCAAAGCCAATAATGAGCTGCCCCGGATGCCGCCGCCGCACAACCTCGGCAAGAATGTCCTCGGTAGGTGCAAGCTCCACAGTCATCGGCCCAGTGCGCTTCAGTTTCTGCTCCGACACAACAACCGGCCTGTAATCCGCCACCGCCGCAGCCTTAATCACAATCGAAGCCTCCGCCATGCGATTCAACACCGCATCGCGCATCTCATCGGCAGTCGTAATCTTCAGCACTTCCATGTTGGAAGGCGGATACAAAGCCGTAGGCCCGCTGACAAGAATCACCTTCGCCCCGCGAGCCTGCGCAGCCTCGGCAATCGCGTAGCCCATCTTGCCGCTCGAACGGTTGCCCAAAAACCGCACCGGGTCCAGCGCCTCGCGCGTACCGCCCGCAGTCACAAGAATCGTCTCACCCGTAAGGTCATGCCGGTGCCCTAGCGTATTCAACACCGCCTCGGCAATCGTGTCAGGCTCTGCCATGCGCCCCGCGCCCACCATGCCGCAGGCCAGGTCGCCCGTGCCCGGATCAATCACCCGCACACCGCGCTCACTCAAAGTCGCAAGGTTGGCCTGCGTCGCCGGATGCTCCCACATATTCACATTCATCGCCGGAGCTACCAGCACAGGAGCCTTCGTAGCAAGGTACATCGTGGTCAGGAAATCATCCGCAATGCCATGCGCAAACTTGGCCAGAATCCCCGCAGTCGCCGGCGCCACAACCAGCGCCTCAGTCCACAGAGCCTCGTCAATGTGCTCCATCGGCGTACCTTTTTCATCCCAAAGTTCGGTAATCACCCGGTTTCCGGAGAGCGCCTCAAAGGTAAGTGGTTGAACAAAGCGTGTAGCCGCCTCGGTCATCACAACATGCACTTCCAGCGCCTGCCGCTGCAGCGCGCGAACCAGCTCCGCGGCCTTGTAAGCGGCAATCCCGCCGGAGACACCGACTGTAACTCGCATAGATATATCTTAGTGCAGGGAGTAGGGAATAGGGAGTAGGGAGTAGCAAACAGAGCACTGTGCAAAAGACGCACGAAACAAACCGCTATCGGCTGTCGGAAAACGCAGACCAACTCGCAGGGACACAAGGCTTTCTACTCCCTGCTCCCTACTCCCTGACGGGGTCCCCGGCGAACGTTCTTTGTTCGCAGGGGTGTCTAATCCCTGCTTTTAAGCCATTATCGGCAGCCCGGACTCATCAACCGGCGGCTTCATCACAGGAACGTCCTTTTTGATGTAGCCAATCTTGCCTGCCTCAATCTCATCCTGGGCAATGCGGCAGAACTTCGTCGAATGGCTGGGAACCAGCGCCTGGGTTCCGCTCTGCAACTGGCGCGCGCGTCGCGCCGCTACGAGCACCTTGCGGTAATTGGAATCGAACTCGGTCTCTACATGCATCGAGAACTCTCCTTCTTTCGAATTAAGCCCCTTGCCGGCTCAGCTTACTCATCGTCCGGGTCGGTATCCTCGTCAAAGTTCAATTGCTGCTGGCCATCCGGATTCAAAATCCCAAAGGCCTCGAGAACTGGTTTCAACCGCTCCACCGAGTTGGCCTGGCGGCAGGCCGCAGCCACCTCCAAAACCCTCCGCGAACGGAACGCAATGGGTTCGCTGTTGCGATAATACCGTTCGGCCAGCACAATCGCCTCCAACTGTGCAACCGCCCGGTCCAGGATGTCGTTGACGAGAATATATCCGTATTCGGAGTAATTCTCAATCTCTTTACTGGCCTCGGAGAGCCGCCGGTATAACTCGGCCTCATTCACCTGGCCCTCAGCGCGGCTGCGGTTCCGCAACCGCGTCCGCAACACCTTTGGATTCGGCGGCATAACAAAAATGCTGACAGCCTCCGGCATCGACTTCCGCACTTGCAAGGCGCCTTGCACATCAATGTCCAGAATCAGGTCATGCCCCTGCTTGCGCGCATCTTCAAGCGACCGCTTGCTGGTCCCGTAGTAGTTGCCAAAGACCTCGGCATGCTCCAGAAACTCATCGGCCGCGATCATGTGCTCAAAAGTGGCGCGGTCGGTAAAGTGATATTCGCGGCCATTCTCTTCCGAGCCGCGCGGCGGGCGCGTTGTCCACGAGATGGAAAAATCTACGCCGGAAACCTGCTTGCGCAGCTCGTTGACCAGCGTGCTCTTCCCCGAGCCGGAGGGAGCCGAAATGATAAAAAGAATGCCTGCCACGTTATGTTTTTACTGATTCCTTTCTTGAATTGCGTAGCGACTACTCGACGTTCTGAATCTGCTCACGGGCCTTTTCAATCTCAGCCTTCATCGCCAGGCCAAGCTCGGTAATCTTGGTGCCCTTGCCGCCCACACCACCCGTTTTGGAAAGCAGTGTATTGGCTTCGCGATTCATCTCCTGCAGCAGAAAGTCCAGCTTCTTGCCCATTTCGCCGCCACCTGAGAGCAACTCGCGAAAATGCCCAATATGCGTATTCATGCGCGCCAGCTCTTCCGCAATATCGCTGCGATCCACCAGCACCGCCACCTCTTCCAACACACGCTGCCGGCTGAACTCCGAACCTGCCGCCGCGCTCAACCGCTGCGTCAACCGCTCCTGGTAGCGCTGTTCAACTTCGGGCCGCAGTTGCGCCACGCCTTCCACCGCAACAGCCAGCCTATCCAGCGCCGCATTCAAAATCTGTCCGAGCGACTCGCCCTCACGCGCACGCATCGCCTTCAGTTGTTCCAGCAGCGGCCCAATCTCCTTCAGTACACTCGCCGTCAGCGCCTCTGCTTCTTCATCGCCAGAGCTACGGTGATTCGACTCAAGCGCGCCGGGAATGCGCAGAACCGTATTCAAATCCGGCTCTCCGGCAAGCGAAAACTCCTGCTGAGCCGCGCGAAACGCATCAAGATAGCCTGCCACCAGCTCGCGATTAAAACCCGCGGCCTGCTGCACGGCACGCTCGACCGAAAGCGTCAGTTCCACATGCCCACGCACCAGGTTCTCCTTTAGAGCACGCCGCAGATCCATCTCCAGCGCATCAAGCCCCGAAGGCAACCGCAACTGCACATCCAGAAAACGATGATTCACGCTTTTCAAGCTGAGCGTATAGCCAACCTGGTCATTCACCCGCGCCTGCACGCGCGCAAATCCTGTCATCGAGTAAAGAGGCATAGTGGAATTTCCTTTATCCCTTCAAAGCGCATGCTCAAACTGGTCCGGCTTCGAGATAGGACCCGGTTCCGGCACATCCATAAACTGCAGCTGGTACAAACGGCGATACGTCGGCGACGTATCGAGCAGCTGTTCATGTTTGCCGATTGCCGTAATGCGTCCTTCTTCCAGCACCGCAATCCGATTTGCGCGCCGCACCGTACCCAGCCGATGCGCAATCACAACAACAGTACGGTTCTGCATCAGGTTTGCCAGCGCGGTCTGCACCAGCGACTCGCTCTCCGCATCCAGGGCCGACGTCGCCTCATCCAGAATCAGAATCGGCGCATTCTTCAGAATCGCGCGCGCAATCGCAATCCTCTGCCGCTCGCCGCCGGAAAGGCGAAAGCCCTTCTCCCCAATCACCGTGTCATAGCCCTGCGGCATCTTCAAAATAAAGTCATGCGCCAGCGCATTCCGCGCCGCCTGCTCCACCAGTTCATGCTTCGCATCCGGCTGGCCATAGGCAATGTTGTTGCGCACCGTGTCGTTGAAGAGAATTGTCTCCTGCGTCACCTGCGCCACCTGACTGCGCAAAGAAGAGAGCGTCACATCCCGCAAATCGTGGCCATCAATCAGGATGCGGCCGGAAGTCACGTCATAGAAACGTGGAATCAGGTTCACTAGCGAAGACTTGCCCGCGCCACTCGGCCCCACCAGCGCCAGCATTTCGTCATGCTGCACTTCGAGATCGACGTTGTGAAGAATCTGGTGCTCGCCATCTTCGCTTGAATATGCAAAACCTACATCCTCAAACTTGACTGACTTCTCAAAGTGTTTCAGCGCCGTCGCGCGAGACCGCTCCTTCACCTCATCCTTGGTATCAAAAAAGGCAAAGATAGAAGCCGAAGCACCCAGCGCCTGCTGAAAACTGTTGTAGTAGGAAGCAATGCGCCGCACAGGATCGTAAAGCTTAAAGAGCGCAATAATGAACGCGATGAACACCTCAGCGGTCATGCGGCCATGCTGAATCTCATTGCGCCCAATCCACAGCATGCCAGCGATGGCGACGGCGCCAATCGTATCCATGAGCGGCGAGCTGATCGATTGAATGCGCACAGAATGCAGATTCGCCCGGAAAAGCCGCAGCGCCGCGTTGCGAAAGCGCAGAACCTCCATCAACTCCGTATTGAAGGCCTTGACAATGCGATGCCCCGTAACCGTCTCATGCAAAATGTTCTGGATCTCCGCAAGCTTATCCTGCCCTGTGCGCGTGCGGGTCCGCACTGAGCGACCAATGCGCCGCGCTGAGGTAATCACCACCGGCACAAAAAGCAGAAGCAGCCAGCTAAGCCGCCCTCCCAGCAGAATGACAGCCGCAACGCTGAAGAAGAAAGTAAAGAACTGCTGCAGGAAATCCCCAAGAACCGTGCTGACCGCAAGCTGCACCTTGTCCACGTCATTGATAAGCGTAGAAAGAATCGTTCCCGTGGGATGCTTTTGAAAAAAGCTGGCTGAGCGGCGGAGGGTAACTTCGTAAAGCTTGTTGCGAAGATCGGTAATCGTGCCAAAGCCAGCGTAATTTACAAGATAAGTGCCCGCGTAGTCGCAGATGCCTTTCAGAATCGTGGAAGCAACCAGCGCAAAGGCAACCACGGCCCAGTCATTGTGCATGCGCGCCGGAACAAAGCGGTGCATATCGAACTGCCATCCGGGCGGCGCAAACGGAAAAAGCAGCAGCGGAGCCCCGGGCTTACCGGGACGAAGAACAACGCCAAGAATAGGAACAAAAAAAACAACGCGCAGTGCATCCAACATGCCGACCGCGGCAAGCAACAGGACGCCGGGAACCCAGTAGAGCGTATACGGCAGCCCGAAGCGCAGAAGCCGGATAAATCCCTTCATGCAGTGTGGCCCGCCCTAAGACTCAGCGGCATCCAATAGGAGAGCCCGGCCTGCTCAGAATGGATACAGTGTTCCATCTCCGTATTGTATCCGGGCACAGCCTTGCCGAAAGCCGATTCTCACAGCATTTTCCGCATTGCTATCGAGTGAGCCACAGAAGCCAACTGGATTTTTCATTAAGAAAAATCCACCCTGTACAACACTTAGCGACTCCACGTGTATGCGGAAAATGCTCTAATATGCGCGAAGATCCACAATCGCCTTGAAAATCTTCTCTGGCTGCGGCAGAATCACATCTTCAAGAATCGGCTGATACGCCACAAACGTATCCATGCCGGCAACGCGCTTCACCGGCGCATCCAGGTCCTCAAACAACTCGTCCGCAATACGCGCCGCAAGCTCGGCGCCAAAGCCCCAACTCTGCATGTCCTCATGCGCAACGATGACGCGGCTGGTCTTGCGCACGGATTCGGCAATCGCCTCCCAGTCATAGGGATTTAGCGTACGCAAATCAATCAGTTCGACATCGATGCCGTGCTCGCGCTTTGCCTTCTCCGCAGCCTGCAGCGCACGCGGAACCACCGCGCCATACGTCACCAGCGTCAAATCCTTACCCGGCCGCACAATCTTCGCCTTACCAAACGGAATCGCAAAATCCGGTCCCGGATACTCCGCTCGGCCATAAGTTTCGCGATAAAGCCGCTTGTGCTCCAGGAACAGCACCGGGTCATCGCAGCGAATCGCCGTACGCAGCAACCCATTCGCGTCCAGCGCATTCGACGGCATCACCACCCGCAGCCCCGGAATATGTGTAAAGATGCTCTCGCCCGACTGCGAGTGATAAATCGACCCGCCCGTCAGATAGCCGCCAATCGGCACGCGAATCACCACTGGCACAGCCCACGTGCCGTTCGAGCGCCAGCGCATCACGGAAAGCTCATTCCGAATCTGGTGCATCGCCGGCCAGATATAGTCAAAGAACTGAATCTCCACGACCGGCTTCATACCACGCGCTGCATACCCAACCGCCCGGCCCACAATGTTCGCCTCGGCCAGCGGCGAGTTAAACACGCGCTCCGCGCCATAAGCCTTCTGCAGTCCCGCCGTAAGCTTGAAGACGCCGCCCTTGCCCTTGGCCTCCTTGAGAGCCTCTTCACGGCTGGCATCGGCCACGTCCTCGCCATAAATCACAATGCGAGGATCGCGCTCCATCTCATCGCGTAGGCAGGCGTTGATAAGGTCCGCCATAGTGCGCGGTCCCTTTTTGTGCGTTCCGCCCGCCGCATCGTGCGCAACCTTCTCTGTAGCAAACGCCGCACGTGTAGGGTCAAGATTCTCCGAATAAACATGCTTCGTAACGCTGCTGATCTCAGGCAGCGGCGAGGCGAGCGCACGGTCAGCAGCCTCAGCAACTTCGCGATCCCACTGATGCTCAAACTCAGTAATCTGTTCGGCGGTCAGAATCCCCTCACGCAGCAGCCGCATCTGCATCTTCGTCAGCGGATCGCGCAGCGCATCCGCCTCGCGCTCCGCAGCCGAGCGATAAAGCTTGTCATCATCCGATAGCGAATGCGAGTAAGGCCGAATCACATGCCCATGCACCAGCGCCGGCCCATTGCCTGCGCGGCAGTGCTCAGCAGCAGCCTGGAATGCACGCAGGCTAATCTCTGGATCCGTTCCATCAATCTCCGCAAAATAGAAGTTCGGGAAGTTCGCCACCAGCCGCGAGATATTTCCGCCCGGCGTATTCACCTCCACCGGAGTACTGATCGCGTACCCGTTGTCTTCCACCATGAAAATCACTGGTAGCTTCTGATTGGAAGCCGTATTCAGCGCCTCCCAGAACTCCCCCTGCGATGTCGATCCCTCGCCCACACAGGCCAGCGCAACCTCGTCTCCATGGAAAGTGACATCGGAAAACGCACGATAATCACCAGCAACCTTTTCCGCCGCTTCCGGATGCCGGCTGAAGTAACGTCCCGCCTCCGCGCAGCCCACCGCATGTAGCAGTTGCGTTGCCGTCGAAGACGAAGTACTGACAATGTTCAGCTCGCGGCTGCTCCAGTGCGTCGGCATCTGCCGCCCGCCGCTGGCCGGGTCAGCAGCAGCGCCCACGGCCTGCAGAAACATCTCTTCCGGTGTAACACCTAGCGCAAGGCAAAGCCCACGATCGCGATAGTACGGGAAAAACCAGTCATAGCCGGCCTTAAGCGCCAGCGCAGCACCCACTTGCAACGCCTCATGTCCGGCGCCAGAAATCTGGAAGAAAATCTTCTGCTGGTGCTTGAGAATAATCTCGCGGTCATCGATGCGTCGCGACAGATACATCAGCCGGTAAATCTCAATGAGTGCCTGCGGGCTAAGCTCGCCGGTAAAAGAAATTGTCCCTGGCGCTCCTGCGGAAGCGCGAATCGTGGATACAGCAAGTCCCATTAGCGGACAATCCCCCTTTGCAATACCGGACTTTCCGGCGCACCTTTCCCGTCGGAAAACCACCCATGATTGTACTATTTTGGATGCCGATTTTGATGCCCCGGTCGCACCTGTGGATTCCGCAGCAATTATTGCCAGCTTCGGAAGGGGCTTGCCTGGACAGTCTCGTTCGTCCCTGCGTAGGTCATCCGCTCCTTTACGCTGTGCGCCAGCTTCTCAATATCCGCAGCAATTTTCATGCGCTGCGCCGCGTTCAGCGGAACTCCCTCAGCCGTTACGCCTGCATTCAACTGCCGTGCCAGGGCCAGGAGCTTATCCGCATCGGAAACAATTGCTTTCTGTCGCGCTGAATTCAGCAGACGCGTCCGGCGCATCTCCTGGGTCACTTCCTGCTTGTCCACAGTAACGGTCCGGTCCGGAAACCGCTGACTGATTTGCGAAGGATCGTAAGTGTTAGTTGCCTGCGCCCGTGCCGTCAGAGATGCAGCAGCAAAGAGAGCCAGCGCCAAAACCATGCGCCAGGCAAAAATACGATGATTCAATCGTCCCGTCATTGCTCTCCCCTCCCTGCGCTCAGTTGGCACCCGCATCCACACGATATTTTTCCTTCACGCCGCGCGCCGCGCGCTCCACTGCGTCAGCCTTGCGAATCACCGCCAGCGAAAGAGTATCTTTCGAGGTCTTGTCCACCTCTGCCTTCAGCTCCGTCGCCAGCTTCAGCAACTGCTCACTCTCATCTGCAATTTGCTTTTCGCGGGCATCATTCGGAGATGGCTTATTACCCGCCTGCACCTCAGAAGCAGCAGGAGCCGGGCTTTCGCGTATAGCCTCCGCACCAGCCGTATTACTCGACGCATTTTGCTGGCTCTGGCCGCAGGGAGTGACGCCGGCAGAAAGCAAAGCCACCAGCATAAAACCAGGCGCGATTTGCCACAGTCGGCAAATCCTTGCAACAGAACGCCGGTTCGGTTCAAGGCCCATGGCAAACCTCCCCTCAGGCCAAACCGCACGCAAACCCGATACCATTACCCTGCATCAGAGGCGGAGGGCCCTTTCCTACTCTTGTACACCCGAAAGTGCCTCCGCTGCGTCAGTTATTTGCAAACTGGAAAAATAGATTTCATAGAAGGAGAACTTCCCGATGCCCCCCTTGGCACTTTTTCTATTTCGTTACGGAATTTTTGCAGAAGGCCGATTCATGGGCCGCGTGTTCGACGAGTGGATGAATGACGTGCAGGAATTTGTCCACCGGCGACTGCCACATCTTATCGTAATGATCATCATTGCGTTTGTCCTGAGCCGGCTGCTCAAGCTGATAACTGCACGCACCGTGCGCATGGCAGAAACTCACAAGGCGGGACAAGTTCGCGTAGCACAAGTAAAAACGCTCGCCGGCATCGTACAGGCAACGGGCATGGCCATCATCCTGACTTTCCTTGCGCTGCAGATTCTGTCCTCAATCGGAATTGACCTTGGCCCGCTGCTCGCTTCAGCCGGTATTGCAGGCGTAGCCATCGGCCTGGCTGCACAGAACATCGTCAAAGACGTGTTGAACGGCACGCTGATCCTTGTTGAAGACCAGTTCAACGTCGGCAACGTAGTCACCATCGCTGGCCTGACAGGAACCGTCGAATCCATGACACTGCGCAAAACCAGCGTTCGCGCCGGTGACGGCACACTCTACATCATCCCCAACTCACAGATCACAACCGTAGCCAATCAGAGCGCGGACTTCTCCGCAGCAACCATCAATGTAAGCGTAGATTTCTCCGCTGATCCAAATAAGGTTCTGGAAATTCTCTCGAAGATCGCTTCTGATGTACGCAACAGTCCGCAGTTCAAAGATCTCTTTCTCGCAGACCCACAAATCCTGGGTGTCGACTCACTGAAGGGTTCGCAGCTCATCTGTCCTGTGGTATTCAAAACCAAGGCACAGCAGCAGTATGGGCCTATGCGTGAGTTTCAGCGCCGCGTCCGCATTTCGCTCGAAGAAAACCACTTATTACCCGGGGATCCCATGCGCGTCTTCCAGTCCTTTGGCGGAGATGGCGACGCATCGCACGGCACTGCGATCGTCCGTCCCGGAGAAGCCGCACCCGCACATCCTGATCCCACGACTCTCAAGCCTCAGGAAGTAAACCCCTTCACCGGCCAGGTCTGAGATTGTTCCATGCCGCTTGACATGCCTTCACTTCTAGGTATACCGTTGGCTACATCTAGAAGTGAAGGTATAACCAATGGCGCGGAATGATTTACAAGGCAGCTTGGACCTGCTGGTACTCAAAACGCTTTCGCAACGTGGCAAGCTGCACGGTTACGGCATTGTGCAGCACATTCAAATCGCCTCCGATGAACTGCTGCAAGTCGAGGAAGGCTCTATCTATCCTGCCCTGCACCGCATGGAGCAGAGCAACTGGATTGACTCCGAGTGGGCGCTGACGGATACCGGGCGCAAAGCCAGGTACTACAAGCTCACCGCAGCAGGCCGCAAACAACTCAAGGAAGCCGAAGAGAGCTTCGAGCAGCTCGTCAAAGGCGTGCGCGCCATGCTGCGCTATGCGTAAGGAGGCACCATGGGTCTGGCTCGCAGAATCGGCAACCTCTTCCGCCGCTCGCAGGTAGACCGCGAGATTGATGCGGAGCTTGAAGCCCACATCGCGCTGCGGGCCGAGGACAACATTGCCCGTGGCATGACACCCGCTGAGGCACATCGCGATGCGCGCGTACGGTTTGGAAACTCTGTATTGACGCGCGAGAGTGTGGCTGCCACCGAGATGCCGCTACTGTTCACAAGCATCTGGACGGACATCCGTTATGCAATCCGGCAGATGATTAAGAACCCGGGGTTCGCCATGACCGCGACCCTGGTGCTTGCGCTTGGGATGGGCGCCAGTGTAGCAATCTTTGCATTTGTCGATGCAATGTTGATTAAGCCTCTTCCCTATCAGGCCCCGTCACGCCTTGTTACGCTCTTTGAAAGCAATCAAATGGGTCCTCGGTTTCACCTCTCGTATCTGGATTATCTTGACTATAAAAAGCTGAATCATGTCTTCACAGATGTTGAGTCGTATGATGAAAACCCATTTTCATTGCAGAGTCCGACAGGCATCGAACGCGTGGATGGTGTAGCCATCGGTGCGGGTTTCTTCCAGATGCTCGGAATTACTCCGACCCTCGGTCGAGACTTCCGTCCTGACGAAGACACTCCTGGCGCGCCGCGGACTGTGATTCTCAGTTATTCCACATGGCAGAAACGATTTGGCGGTCAACAGGATGTGCTGGGCAAAACAGTCAACCTGGATGGCACATCATTTGAAGTCGCTGGCGTTCTACCGCGTGAGTTCTACTTCGCACCTGCGGGCGCGGCAGAGTTCTGGATACCGATGCTGGGCTCCATGAAGCCGGACTCGCGTGGCGAGCATGGCATACTCGCATTCGCGCGGTTGAAAGATGGAATCGAACTGCAAACAGCCTCTACGGAGATGAATAGAATTGCGGATCTGCTGGCGAAGCAATACCCCGATGCCGACGGCGGGCGCGGCGCAACTGTGGTTTCACTGACAGAGATCATTACCGGAAACCTGCGCCCCACACTGCTGCTCCTGCTGAGCGGAGCCACACTCCTTCTTCTGATTGCCTGCGTCAACGTCTCCGGTCTTCTGCTGGTGCGCGCGCAAAGCCGTCAGAGAGAGATTGCCGTCCGGGGAACACTGGGGGCCTCTCGCACACGCCTCATTCGGCAGTTCGTAACGGAAGCGGTTGTCCTCACCGCAGTCGGAAGCTCCTGCGGAATTGGGATCGCCTACGTTTCCATCCGGCTTCTTCGGCAACTGCTTCCCCTCAATGTGCTGGAATCCATGCCTTACCTGCAGACGCTTGGTTTCAATGCGCATTCCATCCTGTTCACACTTGCAATTGCCGTAGCATCTGCTGCGCTGCTTTCGTTAATCGCGATTCTTCGTGCACCGTTCATCAACCTTCGCGCAGGGCTGGCAGAGACCAGCCGCAGCAGCGCCGGAAGCGTCTGGCGGCATATGGGCGCGAGGATGGTAATGCTGGAACTATTCACCGCCACCATCCTGCTTGTGGGAGCAGGCCTGCTATGCAAAAGCTTTTACAAACTGCTTCACGTGGAGACCGGCTTCAAGGCCAACCATCTGGCAACGATGCGGATCTCGGCTGCCCAGACGCGATATTCCAGCAACAAGAAGATTTTGGCGCTTGCCCGCCAGCTGATGGAGAGAGTTAGACAGTTGCCGGGGGTTACCTCCGTTGCCATCGCACATCAGATACCCATCACAAACGTCGCCGGTGGAAGCACAACTTTTCTCATTACTGGCCGTGGGCAAAATCAGGAGAGCAACGAGGCAAACGGACGTGAGGTAAGCACGGAATTTTTCAGCACCATAGGAGCGCGGCTGCAGCGGGGCCGCTGGTTCACGGAATCAGATGATGCATCAAAACCGCTTGTTGCGATTGTCAACCAAGCCTTCGCGCAAAAATACCTTGCCAATGAGGACCCGATTGGAAAGCACATCCAATTCGATACTTCCGCGCCACAAATCGAAATCGTCGGAGTGGTAGAAGACATCCGCGAAGGAACGCTCGATACTGCGGTTCAGTCTGCAATCTACACGCCATTCAACCAGGCTCCGAACTCTGTCTTTTACATCGTGGCAAGAACTCTGCAAGCCCCTAAAAATCTTCTGGTCCCTCTCGAAGGCACCGTTCACAAAATCGATCCTGGCATCCTTGTTCTCAGAACGGAAACCATGGAAGACCGGATTCAGCATTTGCAGGCCACATATCTCCATCGCGCCTCCGCCTGGCTCGTTGGTGGATTTGCCGCTATGGCGCTGCTGCTTGGAATCATTGGATTGTACGGCGTAATTGCATACTCGGTTAGCCAGCGCACACGTGAAATCGGCGTACGGATGGCACTGGGAGCGCAGCGCAGCTTGGTGTATCACATGGTTCTGCGTGAGGCAGGATGGCTCGCTACAGCAGGAATTTGCGCAGGCCTGGTGAGCGCAGTACTTGCAGGAACGCTGATGCAGAAATTGCTCTTTGGCACGCAGGCATGGGACATCCCTACACTGGCCACCGTCTCCGCCCTGATGCTGTTTTCGGCTCTGCTGGCCAGCTACCTCCCTGCGCGCCGCGCAGCCTCCATCAATCCCGTAGACGCCTTGCGTGCGGAATAAATGCGCTGGAGAAAAGACGTGCCCATCTTTCGCAGAATTCGAAACCTCTTCCGCCGCTCGCGGATGGACCATGAAATCAATGCAGAACTCGAAGCGCACATCGCCCTGCGCACGGAAGACAACATCGCCGCCGGAATGACTCCCGAAGAAGCCCGACGCAACGCCCTGTTGCGGTTCGGAAATCCCGCATCCACGCGAGAGCGCGTCGCTGCCGCCGACATGCCGCTGTCCGTGAGCAACATCTGGTCCGATGTCCGTTACGCGTGCAGGCAAATGGCAAAGAATCCCGGATTCGCCCTCACAGCAATCCTGGTATTAGCCCTGGGCATGGGATCAAGCGTGGCCATCTTCGCATTTGTGGATGCCGCGCTCATCCAGCCTCTTCCTTTTGCCAACCCGGCACGGCTGGTCAGCGTTTATGAAGTAGTCAACTCATGCCCGCTTTGCAACATCTCGTACCAGAACTTTCGCGACTGGCAAAAAAGCGGACTTCCCTTCAGCGCATTGGAGGCATGGGGATTTTCCGGCTTCTCGCTTACCGGCCCGGACGGCACGGAATCCGTAGACGGCACGCGCGTAAGCGACGGTTTCTTTCGCGCCCTGGGAGTTACGCCGATGCTTGGCCGCGACTTCTACACCGGTGAGGATCGGCCCGGACAACCGCGCACCGCACTGCTCAGCTATGCCGCATGGCAAAAACGCTTCGGCGGTAATCGCAGCGTCGTAGGACAGGTTGTCCGTCTGAACGACACCTCATACACAATTATTGGCGTGCTTCCGAAAGAGTTCCACTTTGCGCCGCGTGGCGAGGCCGAGTTCTGGACAGCTTTGAACGATCCAACCGGCTGCGATCAAAGACGCGGTTGCCATGGGCTCTTTGGACTGGCTCGCCTGCAAGACGGAGCAACTCTGCAAAGCGCGGTAGCTGCAATGCAGGCAGTTGCGGCGCGTCTCGAAAAACAATACCCCGACTCGAATCATGGGCTGAGCGCAACCGTTGTGCCTCTCAGCGAAGTTTCCATGGGAAACATCCGTCCAATCCTGCTCACACTCTTCGGCGGAGCACTTCTCCTACTGGTCATTGCATACACAAACGTCATGAGCCTGCTGCTGATGCGTGCGGAAAGCCGCAGGCGTGAAACCGCAGTGCGAGGAGCTTTGGGCGCAACCGCAGGTCGCTTGCTCCAGCAATTTGTCACCGAAGCATTGGCGCTTACTATCATCGGAAGCGCCGCCGGCATGGGCATCGCGTATGCCGCCATCAAGCTAATAACCCAGCTGGTTCCCCAGAGCCAAATGAATGGAATGCCATTTCTGTTTACGTTGGGCCTGCACTCCCACGAGATGGCCTTTACCGGACTGATCGCCCTGCTTGCAGTTGCACTGTTTACAGTCCCGCCCGTAGCGCGCATTACATGCGGAAGCCTGCGCGGCGACTTGATGGAAGGCAGCCGTGGCTCGGCCGGTACTGCCTGGCACAACTTTGGATCAAAACTGATTGTCGTAGAGCTGGCTACGGCAGTTGTCCTTCTTGCCGGCGCAGGATTGCTCGTCAAAAGCCTGGCAGCGCTATTGCATGTGGATGCGGGATTTGAGCCGGATCACCTGGCGGGCCTGGTGGTGGCCGCACCGCGCTCTTACCTCGAAGGCAATCGATTGATGGTGCTCGAAAGGCAGATCGTAAACCGGCTCCAGTCCCTTCCCGGCATCCAGTCCACCGGCATCACAAGCAGCACTCCTGTGCACGCATGGGATGGAGGCACGTGGCTGGTTGTCCCCGGCCAGCCAGACGATGGACAGCGCCACGACATCCCGGAGCGCGACGTAAACGCAACCTATCTGCAAACACTCGGCGCACGGCTCGTCCGCGGACGGTATTTCACAGAGGCCGAAGACGATGATTCAAAACCAAAGGTCACGATTATCAACGAAACACTCGCCAGGCAGTTCTTCCCTGGAGTTGACCCCATCGGCAAGCAGCTAGCTTATCAAGGCTCAAACACAACCATGCGAGTCATCGGTGTAGTTGCTGACGTGAAAGAGGGACCACTCGACACCGAAAATCGAGCCGTCTTCTACGACCCCTTCATGCAGGACCCCTCGCGCACATTTTATGTAGTTGCCAGAACAAGCCAGGAAGCTTCCGCAGCGCTCCCCATGCTGACAGCGGCAATCCATGAGATTGACCCCGCACTCGCAACATCGAATCCCTCCACCATCAGCGAAATCATCCACGACTCTTCCGCAGCCTATCTGCATCGCACTTCCGCATGGCTCGTCGGCGGCTTCGCTCTCATCGCGCTTCTGCTCGGCGTGGTTGGGTTGTATGGCGTAATTGCATATTCCGTAAGCCAGCGCACGCGAGAGATTGGCGTACGCATGGCGCTCGGCGCGCAGCGCACCTCGGTTTACAAACTCATCTTGCGTGAAGCAGGATGGCTGACCCTGGCAGGCATCAGCATCGGGCTCGTTGGCGCAGTGTTTGCAGCTATGCTGATGCGCAAACTGCTCTTTAGCACGCAGGCATGGGACATCCCTACACTGGCCACCGTCTCCGCGCTGATGATGGTTTCGGCTCTGCTGGCCAGCTACTTCCCTGCGCGCCGCGCCGCTTCCATCAACCCCGTAGATGCCCTGCGTGCGGAATAAACGCGCTGGAGAAACAACGTGGCAATCTTTCGCAGAATCGGCAACCTCTTCCATCGCTCGCGCATTGACCGCGAAATCAACGCAGAAATGGAAGCGCACATCGCCCTGCGCACCGAAGACAACATCGCTGCCGGAATGGCGCCCGCAGAAGCGCGCCGCAACGCACGCCTGCGTTTCGGCAACCCCGTAGTCATCCAGGAACAAACGGCCAGCGCCGACGCCGCACTCGCACTCGAGAACCTCTGGCGCGACATTCGCTATGCATTACGTCAGCTACGCCACGCACCCGGCTTCGCGCTCACCGCCATCATCACACTAGCCCTCGGCATCGGCGCCAACATCGTTGTCTTCGGCGTGCTTAACGCCGTCATCCTGAACCCGTTGCATGTCTCCAATCCAGAAAGCATCTACCAGCTAAGCCACAAGAAATGGATGAGCAGCGGTCAGACTTTTCCGGCGTATGAGGACTACAAACAGCGCAACACCACATTCATAGACATGGCCGCCGTGTATGGCATGTCCGGCGTGGGGTTGCGCTGGGAGAACGCCGTGCACAGCGTCTCCGGCTACGACGTGACGGGCAATTACTTTGACATGCTCGGCATTCAGCCGCAGCTTGGACGTTTCTTTCATGCAAGCGACGAGCATGGACCGGATTCGGCTCCATATATTGTGCTCAGCGACAGATTATGGCGGCGCCTGTTTGATCGAAATCCAAAGATCATTGGAGCAACGGTTGACGTAAACAAACATCCGTTCACGGTAATTGGGGTGGCTCCGCCGGAGTTCCAGGGAACGGAGCGGTTCTACTTTCCGGATTACTGGATTCCGATGGTGAATGAGGAACAGACCGAGGGTTGGACATTTCTGCATGACCGGATGGTGACGGCGGTATCGGTGGTTGGACGACTCAAGCCCGGCGTTACGGCACAGCAGGCCACCGATGACCTGAACCGTATTGCCGGTGAGCTACAGCGGGAATATCCAGCAACGGATCAGGATCAGTCTGCGCGGCTTATCAGGCCGGGGCTTGAGGGCGATGAATCAGAAATGATTCACAAATTTCTGTTTAGCGTGATGGCGCTGGCGGGAATGGTTCTGCTGGCAGCCTGCGCCAACCTGGCGAGCCTGTTTGCAGCGCGGGCCAGCGACCGCACCCGCGAGCTCGCCCTCCGCGCAGCCCTCGGTTCAAGCAGAGGCAGATTGCTTTGCCAACTGCTCACAGAAGCCATTCTCGTATCGCTGATTGGCGGCGCGGCGGGCATGGGCGTTGCTGCGCTGCTGTTGCGGCTGCTCAACCGCTACGACCCGCTCTATGGAGGCGACGGCGTCGAGACGCTGCCAACCATCACGCTGGATTGGCGAATCTACGCGGCGGCAGTTGGATTGTCGCTGGCCAGCGGACTGCTGTTCGGGCTGATTCCGGCGCGTCATGCATGGAGCACGGACCCGATGCGCTCGATCAAGAATTCGCCGGTGGAAGGCGCAGGGTTGCGCCGTTTTGCTGCACGGGATCTGCTGCTGGGAGCGCAGATTGTGATTTGCACGCTGTTGGTAACTTCCTCGCTGGTGGCAGTACGGTCAATGCAACGGCTGCTGACGGTGCCGCTGGGCATTGAACCGAAGGGCGCAACGCGGGTGGAACAGGAATTGAGCATGATCGGCATCAACGGCAACGACGCGCTCATCAAGCAGAAGGCGATGATCGATGAAGTAATGAAAATTCCGGGAGTAACGGCAGCGGGCACTGTATTCTTTGCGCCACTGGCCGGCGGAGGAATGCAGGGGATTCCGATTTACCGTCCGGAGACGCCTGACAAGAAACTGGGCAACGAAGCGTTTTCCACGCGCGTCTATCCTGTCTCGCCCGGATACTTTGCCGCAGCGGGCACACGGCTGCTCTCCGGACGCAGCTTCACGTGGGCCGATGACGCTACGCGCAAGCCCTTTGCGGCCATTGTGAACCAGACCTTCTCGCGGAAGATGTTCAATAGCGCTCCCGCAGTTGGGAAGACATTCTTCATGTTAGGCGAACTCTACATCGTGGTCGGCGTCTCCGAGGATGGCAAATATGGCGGCCTCCGTTACTCGAACCTCGGCGGAGAACCAGAGCCGGCTTTGTATACCTCATCGGCGCAGATGGTTCGGGACTACACGTCCCTGGTGGTGCGATCTCATCTGCCGCAAAACGAGATTGCCGCGGCGCTGCAGCACACGCTTGGCAGCATTGTGCCGGGGCTACCCCTGACCATTGTGCCCTGGCAATACGCTGTGAACAACGTGATGTTTCCTGCGCGAACGGCAGCAGAAGCGCTGGGAGTTATGGGTCTGCTGGCGGCGATGCTGGCGATTACCGGCATCTTTGGCATGGCGGCCTACAGCGTAAGCAAGCGGCTGAAAGAGCTTGGTATTCGCGTAGCGCTCGGCGCACGCAAGACGCAGTTGTTGCGAGCCGCAATCGGCAAACCATTAGTTCTGCTGGCCGCAGGATCAGCACTTGGAATCGCAGGCACGCTGGTAGCCAGGCCGCTGCTGAGCCGCATCGTCCTTAACGCAGATCCGCGCGACCCGCTGGTGCTGCTTGGCGTTGTCCTCGCCATGGTCCTGCTCGGCGGACTTGCCACTTGCATCCCAGCCAGCCGCGCATTAAGCGTGGACGCATCCACGCTCATGCGCGAAGAGTAGTTACTCGCGAATCGTATCCTCAGCCAGCACGCGCAGCAGTTCCTCGGAGTCAGTAATAGGAGGCAAACACGTGCGCCCACGGCACACCACCGCCCACACATCAGTATCCTTCGGCGCAGGAATATTCAGTAGCATCTCCGCAAGCGCATCGGGAATACCGCCCGGCGCAAGCCGCCACGGACCAATGCGCGTGACAGTCTTGTTCACCGCGTAGCGCGCCACGGCCATCGCCTCCAGCTTCTCCGCCTCCGGCCCCGAGCCAACAATCACCACTTCCACCGGATCAAGCAGGAACCGTTCCAGCGCAAGCCCATAGCTGCCTGCATACAAGCCAAAGTGCTCCACAATACCGGCAAACGAGGCAAGCGTATCTTCAGCAATCTCGCGATATTGTTCTTTGCCTGAGAGCGCCTCCAACCGCAGAAGCGCAGATGCCGCCACCGGGTTCCCCGCAGGCGTGGGCGAGTCCTGCAGCGGCTTGCGACGCGCGGTCAGTGCGCCAAGCGGTGCAGTTCCCTTCTCCAAATGCGCCGTGTCATAAAACGCGCCGGAGGTGTGGTCATAAAAGCGGGCAATCATCACATCGGCCAGCTGTACTGCAGCCTGGTAATACTCCATGCGTCCACTGGCAAACCACGCATCAATGCAGGCATGAATCGTAAGCGCATAATCATCCAGCGTCCCCGCAACACGCTCCGCCGGCGCTCCATTCGCAGCCGGGTACGCAATCACATGCGTCAGCGACGCCTCACCATCCCACGCCTCCGCAAGCAAACGGCGCAGTGTCAGCAGCGCAAAATCGCGCGTCTCATCCAGACGCAGCACACGCGCCGCTTCCAGGTATGCCGTCACCGCCATCGCATTCCATGCAGTGTAAAGCGTGCTGTCAATAAACGGAGTAGGCCGCAGCTTGCGTGAGGCGAACAGCTTTGCTTTCGTGGAATCAAGCAGCACTGACACCTGCTCCACAGATTTGCCCGTCTGCTTCGCCACCTCCTCCGGCGTAAACTTCACATGCAGAACATTCTTCGCCGGATTATGGTGCATGTCGCCCAGCTCGCCAATGTCGTACCACACCGAGGCAACGGCAAGCTCATCCGCATCCAGAACAGCGCGAGCCTCATCCAGCGTCCACGTAAAGTAGTCGCCGTCATCATCCAGATCAATATCCGCATCCTGCGAGGCATAAAATCCGCCACGTTCGCGATCCGTCATCGTAGAGTCAAGCCAGCCAAGAATCTCAAGCGCCGTTACGCGAAAATCCTCCCGCACAAAGCTCTGGAAGCCATGCACATAATTTCTCAAGAGCTCCGTATTGTCATAGAGCATCTTTTCAAAGTGCGGCACCACCCAGCGCTCATCCACGCTGTACCGATGAAACCCTCCGGCAAGCTGGTCGTAAACACCGCCCTTAGCCATCTTTTCAAGCGTCGTTACAAACGCATCGCGCGCCTGCTCATTATCGCGGTTCATCGCGATTTCCAGAAGCAAATCCAGCGCCGACGGATGAGGAAACTTCGGCTGCGAACCAAATCCTCCATATCGCGAATCAAACTTCGACAGCACTGAGCCGGCAATCTTATCCACCAGGCTCAACGTCAGCTCCCCGCTGCCGCGGCCAGAGAAACTCTCATTATGTTCAATCGCCGACATCACACTCGCGGCAGATTCCAGCGCCTCATCGCGACGTTCCTTCCACACGCTTGCCATCGTCAACAACACGCGGCCAAAGCCCGGCCGGCCATAACGGTCATCGCGCGGAAAATAGGTACCGCCAAAAAACGGCCGACCATCCGGCGTCAAAAATCCCGTCAGCGGCCAGCCGCCCTGTCCGCTGATAGCCGACACAGCCGCCTGGTAGCGCGCATCCACATCGGGCCGTTCGTCGCGGTCTACCTTGATAGCGATGTAATGGTCATTGATAATCCGCGCCAGCTCGGGGTCTTCATACGATTCACGATCCATGACGTGGCACCAGTGGCACCACACCGCGCCAATATCCAGCAGAATCGGCTTGTTTTCCGCCTCGGCGCGATCAAACGCATCCTGACCCCACCCATGCCACTGCACAGGCTGGTGTTGTGCGGATCGCAGATACGATGAGCTGGCGTGTTGAAGCTGGTTCCGCCCACTCGCGGATGGGGAAGTATCCTCAAGCATGGCTTGAGCATACATGGGGATATGTCAGGGTACCAACTCATCCCCATGCTGCACATTTACGCTGCAAGTTCCGCTTCAATCGCCGTCGTCAGAGTGGGATTCAGCGGGTCCGTATCCGGCGCAAAACGCTCCACAACTTCGCCGTCCTTGCTGATGAGAAACTTTTCAAAGTTCCAAAGCACTTCCGGCGCGGCATTTGGCGAAGTTCCCTGCTTCTCCAGGTATTCCGTCAGGCGCTCCACGAAGACCGTTCCTCCGGTGTTCACAGCCTTGGGTTGCGCTTCAATCAGCGCTGCATAGAGCGGATGCTTCTCCGGCCCGACAACGGGAATCTTCTCAAACATCGGGAAGTCCACGCCGTAGTTCATCGTACAGAATGTGGCAATCTCGTCGGCAGTGCCCGGCTCCTGTCCAGCAAAGTCATTGGAGGGGAAGCCGGCAATCACAAAACCCTTGTCCTTGTAATCCTTGTAGAGTTTTTCAAGGCCCTCATACTGCGGCGTCAGACCGCACTTCGAAGCCACGTTCACAACCAGCACAACCTTGCCCTTAAAGTCGCCCAGCGAAGCAGGCTCACCAGCAAGCGTATTCAACGGAATGTCATAAATCGAAGTGGACATAAGATTCTCCAGGAATAAATTCGTTACGACCGCTCAGGATAGCAGTTGCTTCGCAACCTGAACGTAAAGCTCAACAGCTTCGAGCAATTCTTTTTTAGCAATCCGCTCATTCGGCGTGTGCGCCACGTGAATCGACCCCGGCCCCAGCAGCAACGGCTCGCCCCAGTTGCTGAGCCACGGAACATCCGTCGTAAACTTCGCAACCATCGTAGGAAGCCCCGGCACAGCGCGCATGCGGATAAACGGAATATCGAGCGCAAAATCTACATCCGCCAGCTCGCCAACCGTATTCACAATTGCTTCACGAATCGGCTCTGAAGGCCCCACAAGCCGCGTCAGAATATGCGCCTCCGCTTTATCCGCAATCACATTGGGCGCATAGCCTCCATGAATCTGCCCAATATTCAGCGTGGATGGGCCAACATCCTCAGTCACCGGCAGCTCCAGCTCCAGAATCTTATCCAGCGCCTCAACCAACTTATGAATCGCCGAATCACCCAGCTCCGGATACGCCGAATGCGCCATCACGCCGCTTGCACGCAGCACCACGCGCAGCGCGCCTTTGGAAGCCAGCGCAAGCCGGTTATCCGTAGGCTCACCATTGATAAGAAACTTGCTTCTCTTCGGATTTCCGTTCGCAACCTTGGCGCCGGCAGAGTCGCGTTCCTCACCGGATACAAACAACAGCCCTACGCGAAACCCCTCCGCACGTAATGCTTCCGCAGCTGCAACCTGTGCGGCAATGATGCCTTTCGCATCACAAACGCCGCGCCCGTAGAGAAAGTCTTCATCCTCACGAAACGGGATGTAAGGCGGCACAGTATCCATGTGCGTGGAAAAAACAAGGTCCGGCGCACCATTGACTGGCCCCGCATACACATTCCAGCGCGGCCCATCGCCGCCTTCTTCCGCCTGCGGGACAGCCGTCTTTTCCACCGCCCAGCCGCGCCCTTCCAGAAAACCGGCAAGAAAATCTCCCACGGCTCCTTCGCAGTACGTCGTGGAGTCAATCTCAACCAGTTCCCGTGTAAATTCGAGCGGATTCAACGCAGGCAGTTTTGTCTCAGGCAGTTTCGTCATAGCCCTGCCAGAATACCGTACCCACCAAAGGCATCCCCATCCATACCTCACCTGCATCCAAGCACACAGTCGCTGGACACATACAATGATGAAAGCCATGGCTACAGCCGCACTTCCCAAGCTGCGCAGCATCCACTTAACCGGGCCCGCAGGCAGGTTGGAAGCCGTATTGAATGAAGGCTCGCCTGACGCGCCCTTCGCCGCGCTCATTGCCCATCCTCATCCGCCCAGCGGCGGCACCATGCACCACAAGGTCGTTTATCACACCATGAAGGTCATGAACGCACCCGAGTGGGATTTCCGCTGGCCTGTGCTGCGCTTCAACTTTCGTGGAACCGGCCTGAGCCACGGCGAATACGATGGTCGCGCCGAAACCGGAGACGTACTCGCCGCACTAGACTGGCTCACCCACGGGTACCAGAGGCCCATCCTCGCCGCCGGCTTCAGCTTTGGAGCGGCGATCACACTAGCCGCCTGCTGCACACACTGCAATACACATAACATCCGCGCCATCGCCGCGCTCGGCCTTCCCATTCAATCATCGCACCGCCATTACGAACACCCCTACCTTGAGCACTGCCCGTTGCCCAAGCTCTTCCTCAGCGGCGACCACGACGAATTCGCTCCGCTCGAACAGCTCACCGCACTCACCGCTCAGGCACAGCAGCCCGCGCAGACCATCATCCTGCCCAACGCCGACCACTTTTTCACCGGACGCATCGACGCCATGCAAGCTCAACTTGCCGCGTGGTTAAAGGAGCTCCTCCCATGATCCATTCCGGCAACACAACGCCATACTCCTATCTAGACACTCTGCACGAAACCGCAACCGCGCTCTTCACCGGCGCACTCGCAGCATCGAACATCGAATCCGCCTTCGACCGCCGCATCCGCATAGAAGACGAAAAGCTGCACCGCCTCATCCCAGACGGCAGTGGACCGGAAGTCATCGACCTCGCCGCCTACAAGCGCATCTTCGTCATCGCCATCGGCAAAGCCTCCGGCCCCATGCTCGACGTACTGCTCAGCCGCATGAAGCGCCGCAAAGGCCTGCGCGGAATCTGCTGTGGTAGCCCACTTCCTCAAAAGCGTAATTGGCGCATCCGCTACTTTGAAGGCGGCCACCCTCTGCCGAACGAAGACTCCTTTGCCGCCGCGCGGGCCACGCTCGCACTGCTCAAAAAAGCCAGAAAGGACACACTGATCTTCTTCCTGATCTCCGGCGGCGGCTCCGCCATGATGGATCTCCCGCTCGACCCCGAAATCAGCCTCGAAGACACGATCATCTTCCATGAAACCCTGCTGGCTTCCGGCGCTCCCATCCAGGAAATCAACGCCATCCGCAAACACTTTTCCGCCGTCAAAGGCGGTCGCCTCGCCATGGCCGCGCCCGATGCCGGAAAAATCTCTCTCCTGCTCCCTGACGTGCCTCTCCGCTCGCTCGACGCATTAGCCAGCGGCCCCACCACGCCAGACCACTCCACCGTTGCCGACGCCCGCGCCATCCTCGCCAAACACGATATCGCTTCCAGGCTCCCGCAGCGCGTCCGCGCCTGGTTCGAGCGCGAGGACCTCCCCGAATCCCCCGGCAACAAAACCACCCTGCCCGTCTTTGTCCAGAAATTCGCTGGGGATGTACTTCGCCGTCTCACCTCCGCCCCAGCCATGAAAGATGAAGACGACGCCTTCCGCAAATCCGTCTACGAAATTCTGCTTTCCACGCACGATCTCGTGGAAAGCACCCGCGCCATTGCCCAGCAGGCGGGCTTTTACGTCGCTGTGGACAACGGCTGCGACGACTGGGACTATGCCGAAGCCGCACACTACCTCCTCAACCGCTTCCACGAGCTCCGCACCGCGCACCCGCGCCTCTGCCTCATCTCTGCCGGAGAAGTCACCGTCACTATGAACCGCACACCCGGCGCCGGAGGCCGCAACCAGCAGTTCGCGCTGGCCTGCGCCATGGAGCTCGCCAGGTACCCCAACGAGTCTCTCACCGTGCTCAGCGCCGGAACCGATGGCATCGACGGCAATACCCGCTCCGCCGGCGCCATTGCTGACCCCACCACTGTCGCCCGCGCCAAATCCTTCGGCTTCAACCCCGAAACAAACCTCGAAGAGTTCAATGCCTGCCCGCTCTTTACAGCCCTCGGCGACACCGTGGTAACCGGTCCCACCGGCCACAATTTGCGTGACCTTCGTTTACTAATCGCATCCGGTCACTGACGGCTTTCCCCTTTCGCCAACCGCCTTAGTGCTTTACGATTATTTTCGTGGCTCGCAACCGAACCCCGAAGAGAGCATCCAAAACCGCCGATATTCGCGCCGTCGCCGCGCTGGCCAAGGTCTCCATCGCCACCGTCTCACGCACGGTCAACGGCTCGCCCGCCGTCAGCGAGCGCCTCTCGAAGCGCGTCTGGCAGGCCATCGAACAGCTCAACTACTTTCCCAACACCCACGCCCGCAGCCTTGTCTCCGGCCGCAGCCGCCTCTTTGGCATCATCGTGGAAAACATCACCAACCCCTTCTTCCCGGAGCTGATCCAGAGCTTTGAAGAGGTTGCCGTCGCCAACGGATACGAAATTCTCGTCAGCTCCTCCAACAGCGATCCCAAGATCCTCACCACCTGCGTCCGCCGCATGATCGAGCGCAAAGTCGAAGGCGTCGCCGTCCTCACCTTCGGTGAAGAAGAGCCCGTCCTCGACCAGCTCGCGCAGCATCACATCCCGCTCGTCCTTGCGGAATTCAAACTGGAAGACACCAAGGCCAGCACCATCCTGCTCGACTACACCACCGGCGTCCGTGCCGCCGTGGATCACCTCGTCACCCTCGGCCATCGCAAAATCGGCTTCCTCGCCGGCCCGCACACGCTGCACTCCGCCATCACCCGCAAAAACGACTTCTGCACCGCAATGAAAGCCGCCAACCTGCCCGTTACGCCGGAATGGGTGCTCGAATGCGATCACACACTCAAAGGCGGCGTAACCGGCTTCTCACGCCTGCAGGCTCTCAAAGACCGCCCCACCGCCATTCTCTGCTCCAACGACATGACAGCCATCGGCGTGCTGCGCGCCGCCTACATGGCCGGCCTGCGCGTTCCGCAGGATCTCTCTGTCATCGGCCTCGACGACATCGACTTCGCCGAGTACACCCTGCCGCCGCTGACCACAATCCGCCTCTCACGCATCGACCTCGCCCGCGCCGCCTTCGAAGCTCTCCGCCAACAGGCAGAGATCGAATCCCACACGACAGTGAAACGCGAGTTCCTGGTCTCCACCACGCTGGTCGTCCGCGGCTCCACAAGCGCACCACCCGCCTGAGCCTCACCCCACGCCCTATTGTGTCCCTTATAGCTGCGGGTGCCCCACATCTCTGCAGTTGGAGATGTGGGATACCTCAACCGTTCATTCTTCCGTCCATCGTTCTACCAATCAAGCCGGGTGCCCAGGTCCCTGCATTTGGAGACCTGGGATACCGATGCACTTCGTTCCTCCCACATCTTGCTTTCCCACCAAACTCAATTGAGCAAGAAGTGTCAGGGCGCGACTTCAGTCGTGCTGAAAAGCCAGAAAAAAGCACTGGGCTTTAGCCCCTGAGGGATGCTTCTTCCGCCCGCATCTCCACCACTTCCGCATGCGTCTCAGCACTCGCCGTACGCCGATCTACAAACACACGCGACGCACCAAACCGAACTTCCGCCGTAAATCCCGGCGTGTTCAGCGTCCGCCAGAGATGCGGCAAAAACTCCTCATCGCCATACCAGCAAAGCTCCCGCTCCGGCACACCACCTTCGACAACATACCGAACCGCCGCCGCCGTCACCGGAGCCTCGTTTGCAGCCGCAGGCTGAAAGAGCGAAGAATGAAACCGCATCACCGCTGAGCCATCCGAACTCGTCCCCTCCGGAAAAACAAGAATCGGCACTCGCACTGCCAACCGCGTACCAATCTCCTGTGCCACTTTCTGCGCACTCGCCCGGCTCGACCGATCAATAAAAATCGTTCCCGACTGCCGCGCCGCAAAACCAAAGTAAGGCCATTTCCCCACCTCAGCCTTCGAGACAAAGACACAAGGCACAGCCGCACTGTAAATCAAAATGTCGAGATAGCTAAGGTGATTCGAAACCAGCAGCCCCCGTCGCGGAGCCTCACCCTGCACAAAGAAGTGGATCCCAAGACTGCTCAACACCCGTCTGCAAGACCACTGCAGCCAAAGCGCGCGCCGCTCTGCCGTCCACGGCCCACTCGCACGCATCACCGCCAGTTTCACCAGGTTCAGCGTCAGCGCCCATGCCAGCGCCACAGCGCGCCGGCACTGCAGCCACGTCACTGAGCCAGCGGGGCCAGGAACCGGTTGCGAGCCGCAGAAGAAAGCAACTGGAGATCGAGCAATGTAAGGAAGTCAATTGTGCCAAAAGCGCGGTCCCACGCTGGCGGCGCAGCAATCCGCGCGCCAATCGCCAGGTACGTCTTCAGCAGCTTAGGCACTTTCACCTGTGCGCCATCCTCACCCGGAAGCGCCGTCTGTGAGGCCGCCTCCCGCTCCACGGGGCAGGCATATTCAGCCGTCGGCGTCGTCATAAACTCCGGACTCACGCGATAGTTCTCAAGTTGGCGATACATCTGCCACCCCTCCGCGGGATCCTGCGAGTTCAGCGACGAGCAGCCAATCAGGTAACGCAGCCCCATGTCGTTAGCATACTGGGCAATCCCCCGCCACAGCAGCGTCAACACCTCGGGCGTGCGATGTTCACGGTCAATCGAAGCGCGTCCAAGCTCCAGGATTCCAGCCCGAAGCGGCTCATATGGAGCAAAGTGAAACTCCTGCTCCGAGTAGTACCCCAGGTTCCGCGCCGCCGTCATGCCGCTCTGCATCCGGTACGTGCCCACAATCCGCCGCATCGGATTCTCTTCCTGTTTGTCCTCTACCAGCAGATGCTCGCAGCATAGATCAAACTGGTCCGTATCGAGGCCGGTCTCATACGAGCTCTCTAACCCCTCGCCCAGCTCAATATTGAAGACCCGAAAACGCAGCCTGCACGCCGCCTCGCGGTCTGCCTCGCTCTCCGCCATGCGCAGCAGGTAGCGCCCCACCTCCGCACGCACCCGCGCGCGCGGCGTAGCCGCCGGCACAGAAGTAGCTTGTGCAGGAAGAGAAAAATCAACTGCAGGAACTGTACGGAACTCTACATTGCCCGGAGACTTTTCGGCTGTATGCGGATTCACCCGACCAGTATCCCTCTCGCTATGTGAGAGGACGATGAAACCGGCGCAAACGTGGTGCAAATTTTGCCTGTACTGTAACCAGATAATTACATTCCCGCAGCGCCAAAGCAGGCCTTCTACTCCCTCCAGCGCTGCCTAACTCCTGCAATATCAATTCGTATAAATTCGCACATAATCCACCAGCATGTTTCCCGGAAACACCGTCGTCGAATCCGGATTCCCAGGCCAACCCCCGCCAATTGCCAGGTTCAAAATCACAAACTGCGGCCCAGCATCAAACGGCCACGTGCTCGCGTTAAACTCCCCATTCGTCGGCGTAAACGTCGCATACACATTCGCCGGATCATCCACGTAATACTGAATCTGCCCCTTCATCCAGATCATGCCGTATGTATGCCAGTCCGCGGCAGAGAACCCCGCCGGGTGATACTTCTGCCCTCCATTCAGTTCGCTCTTCCCGTTCGGTCCGCCATGCACGGACCCCGCAATCCAGTCATACCCCGGTGCCGCTGCTCCTACAGACGGCGGCGGATTATTACCGTCAATATGCTCCATCACGTCCAGCTCGCCACAAGCCGGCCAGCCCACCCCATCAATGTTGTTCCCAAGCAACCAGAACGCCGGCCACATCCCCTGCGACTCCGGCAGCTTCATCCGTGCCTCAATGCGCCCATACATAAAGCTGAACAGCCCCTGCGACTTCAACCGCGCCGAAGTATAAACATTCGCCGAAGGATTCAACCCCACAACGTGCAGGTATCCATCCATGCCCACAAACGCATTCGGATTCGAGGTGTCACATGGGCTCGTCCTCGACCCCCACGCACAATAGGTTTCCAGTTCATTATTCCCGCAGCACTTCGAGCCCAGCCCCGTCTCATACGTCCACGTCGCAGGATTCGGCTGTCCCTGCGCCTTCATATACACGTTCGTAAACTCATCGCTCCACACCAGCGTTCCCGAAGCGATATTCGGCGTGAACGCCTGCGAAGCCACGTCGCTGCTCGTATACCCCTTCGCAACAGCAATCGCCTTCACCGTCACATTCGAAGCCACGAGAAATGGCGCCTTATAAATCATGGAAGAAGCTATCGGCTTGGTTCCGTCCAGCGAATAGAAAATCGTCGCACCCGGTGTCGTAGTGGACAAGCTGACAATTACCGCTCCGTTCTGCGCCGCAGCCGTCACAATCACAGGAGTCGCAGCCACTGTCTCCGTCGGCTCAGAAGGCTGTGTTGGCATCGTTCCTCCACTGCCGCTCCCACCTCCGCAACCACCGCACATCAACACACCCGACAACAAAAAAGCCAGCATGAAAACTCCCATTCGCACAATGTTATTCCGCTCAGCGCTTCCGCGCCGCACTCATCATACTCCGCTCGCGCACACGTCAACGAAGCAGGCAGTGTCTTCAGCCTTGCGCTGAAGGAGACGAAAAATGCTCATTCCACGCCTTCTTCAAACGTGGACTTCCATTCTCTTCCACAGCCCTTTCAACCCACGCACGCAGCTCAACATTAGACGCAACCCGTGCCAGCGCCTCAATCGCCAGCGGAGCCTCGCGCTCATCCCGCTCAACCTTTTCCACCAGGAAGTCCATCGCCTCAGGCAACCGCGTCAAAGCAATTGCGCTCAGCACCACGCCCATGAACCACGGATCGGCCACACGCTTCTGTTGCACAACCAACACATCCAATGCAGCCTTCGAATGTGTCTCCGCCAGCGCAAATGCAGCCTCACCGGCCACATCGTCACCATTCTCAAGAAACCGCGCCACAAACGGAATCGCATCCTCGCGTTCAATCGCTAGCAGAGCTGCAAAGCACACCGCCAGCATCTCCTCCGCTTCCGCGCCCGGCAGCAGCGCCCGCATCCGCAACAACGGCACAGCCGGCTCCCCCAACTGCGCCAGCGCGCGCACCGCTTCGACACGCACGCTCTTATCCGCATCCGTCAACGGGTCCAGCAATAGAACCAGCAAATCTTGCGCAATCAGCCCATCGCATGTCACCAGCGCCAGCGCACAGGTCCCGCGCAGCATACCCGCCGTATCCGATTTCCCACCCCACACCGGCTCCATCTGGATATGCCGCATCCCTCGCAGAAAAACATCCTTATCGCGACACTCCAGTTTTACCAGCGCCTGGCTCAACGCATTCTTCGCCCAGCACTGCGGATCGCTCTTTTCCGCATTCACGAAGAAGCGCTCATAAGCCGCCAGCAAATCCGGCATCAATTGTTGAAGATTGTTCTCTTCCGCCAGCCGCGCCGCCTTCGCTACAAGAAAATTGTTGCGATTCGCAAGCATCTTCTTCACAAAGCCAACAGCAGCCTCATCCAGCTCGTGCCCTTTGAGAGCCTCCAGCGCCGCCATCTGTTCATCAAACCCGCGCTGTGCCATCGTGAGCCTCGCTTCAGAAGCAGTTACGCAACAATACCCGCAGCTATATCCTTCGCCGCCTGCGTAATACTCTCCGGCTTGCCCAAGTCACGCCAGTAAGTATCATCCGCACGAAACGCAAGAATCTTTTCACCAGCCGCAGCCAACCGCAGATACGCCGGAATAATCGAGAAGACACCCTCTTCGCTCAGCAAGTCAAAGATGCGCGGCGAAATCACATGAATCCCCGCAAAAGCCAGCGCTTCCGGATTCTCCACCTCGCGTGCCATCTCGCACGCGCCATCTTTCAAAACCCGTCCGCACAACTCGCCCTGCGCATCAAACAGCAGCGGCCGCGAAGTCGCACGAGCCTGCACAGCGATCGTCACCAGCGCACCTTGCTCAATATGAAAACGCGCCATCGCGGCCAAATCCATGCCACTCAGCACATCCACGTTGTGCAACAGAAAAGGCTCATCCGAATCGCGAAAAAACCACGCGGCCTTCTTCAGCCCGCCGCCAGTATCGAGCAACACATCTTCCTGCGAAACCGCAATCCGCATCCCAAAATTGCCATGCGAATCCAGATACCGCTCCACCATCTCCGCAAAGTGGTGCGTATTGACAATGACATCCTGAATCCCAAAGCTGTGTAACCGCGAGAGCGTAATCTCCAGCAGCGTGCGCCCGTTAATCTCCACCAGCGCTTTGGGCCTGTCATTGGTCAGCGGCTGCAATCTCGTACCCAACCCCGCCGCCAGCACCATCGCTTTCCGTGGAGCCTTCATCGCCCCATCTTCTCCAGCTCCACATGCTGCAACACCACCTGCACGCCCTTCGTTGTGCGCAGATGCTTCGCCAGCTGCTCCGCCAGAAAGACCGACCGATGCTGCCCGCCCGTGCATCCAAATGAAACCATCAGGTTCGCAAAACCGCGCTGCAGATAATTCGCCACCGCCGAATCCACCAACGACTCCGCATTCGCATAAAACTCGTGCACCGGTTCCTTGCCGTTCAGGAAATCAATCACCGGCTCATCCTTGCCGGTCAGCTTCTTGTACTGCTCCTCGCGTCCCGGATTCGGCAGGCTCCGCGCATCAAACACAAACCCGCCGCCGTTACCGCTCTCATCCGTCGGCATCTGCTTATGAAAGCTGAAGCTGAATACCCGCACCGTCAGTGGATCTTCCGCATGCCCCAGCCCCTGTAGTTTTTCGGATTTTGCCATTCCCGCAAGCGCGTCAAGCAGTGCCGGCAGCGGAATCGGCAGCTTCACACTCGCCGCCAGCCATTCCAGATTCTTCAGCGCATACGGAACGCTTTGCAGAAAGTGCGCCTTCCGCTCATAAAATCCACGAAAGCCATACGCCCCCAGCGCCTGCAAAATGCGCACGTACACATACGCGTAGTAATGCCCAAGAAACGCCTCGCGATCGAGCTCAATATACTGCGCCAAACAATCGAGGTAATAGTTCAGCAACTCCTCGCGCGCCGCTGGAGGCAGATCTGCCTTGCCATCAAACAGCAGCGACGCAATGTCATACTGCAGTGCGCCCTTGCGCCCGCCCTGGTAATCCAGAAACCACGGCTTGCCGCCGTGCAGCATAATGTTCCGCGACTGAAAATCGCGATACAGAAAATAATCATGCGGTGCAGTAAGCAAAAACCGCGTCAGCCGCCCGAAGTCATCCTCCAGCGCCTGCTCATTAAACGGAATCCCCGCCAGCCGCAAAAAATAGTACTTGAAATAATTCAGGTCCCAGTTAATCGACTGCTTATCAAAGCTCGCCCGCGGATAGCAGACCTTGTAATTCAGGTCCTTACCCGCCACAACCTGAAATCGCGGCAACTCCGCCACCGCTTTACGGTAAGCATCCATCGCCTCCGCATCCAGCACCGGCCCCTGCCGATGCTCACTCAAAAGCTCGAAGAGCGTAGTATCGCCAAGGTCCTCTTCGAGATATGCCCCCTGGCTCAAATCCTCCGCATAAATCTCCGGAACCGCCAGCCCACACTTGCGAAAATGCCTCGAAAACTCCAAAAAGGCGCGGTTTTCCTCACGCACCGAGTGCAGAATCCCAACCGCCGACTGCTCGCCCGCGCTCAGCCGGACAATAATCCGCCCCGAGCCGCCAAGCTTGCCCTGCAGGGGCCGCACATGCTCCGGCGGCGTGTGAAAGTGCTGTTCAAAAAGGCGCTTCAGTACATCCATATGCAAAATTTCCGGGGGAAAATTGAGTAACTGCTCTTGAGAAGATATCGGCCCCGGCAACACACGCGCAAGACATCCATGCGCCAGATAAGCACACCGGAACCACAATGGAACACGCCTTCGTTATCATAAGAAGATAGGCATATTTGGCAAAACATAGCCGCACAGACGGACACCGGCGCAGACCGGGCAAAGGAACTCGATGAAATCCGCAACCAAGTCTCCGCTACTTGAGCTTCTCCAGGCACGCATCGCCATCCTCGACGGCGCGATGGGCACCACCATCCGCAGCTACGGCATGACAGAAGCTGATATCCGTGGCGAGCGCTTCAAAGACTCTAAGAAAGATCTGCTCAACAACGGCGACCTCTTCACGCTCACCCAGCCCGCCATGATCGGTGACATCCACCGCCGCTTCCTTGAAGCAGGCGCGGACATCATCGAGACCAACACCTTCGGCGCCACCAGCATCTCGCTCTCCGAGTTCTTCGTCGATGACCCACGTGAACACGGCGGCCGCAAAGACCCTGCGTTCTACCAGAAAATCATCGACGACAAGTTCCTCAACGACCTCGCCTGGGAGATCAACTACGAATCCGCCCGCCAGTGCCGCCATGAAGCCGACACCATCGCAAAGAAAACCGGCCGTCCGCGCTTCGTCGCAGGCTCCATCGGCCCACTCACAGTCTCGCTCTCCAACTCCCCCGACGCCGACGACCCCGGCTTCCGCGTCGTCACCTTCGACCAGGTCCGCGACGCCTACAAGCACCAGGTCCGCGCCCTCATCGCAGGCGGTTCCGACACGCTCCTCGTCGAAACCATCTTCGACTCGTTGAACGCCAAGGCAGCACTTGTCGCCATCCGCGAAGTCTATGAAGAAGACAACCTCGTCGGCACAGCAAAAGAACTCCCCATCATGATCTCGGCAGCCGTAGGCCGTGGCGGCGAGACCATGATCTCCGCGCAAACCGTACAGGCCTTCTGGATCGCCGTCGAAAACTCGCGTCCCATCTCCGTCGGCCTCAACTGCTCCATCGGCCCGGATCTGATGTACCCATTCCTCTCCGAGCTATCGGCGCACTCAACCGCCGCCATCTCGGCCTACCCCAACGCCGGCCTGCCCAACCCGCTCTCGCCCACCGGCTTCGATCTCGTGCCGGCAGACATGGGCCACCACCTCAACACCTTCGCGCACAGCGGCCTCGTCAATATCGCCGGCGGCTGCTGCGGCAACACGCCCGAGCACATCGCCGCCATCGCGCAGGCGCTCGATGGTCAGCCCCCACGCAAAATCCCCACACCCGCCGAAGTAGCGTTTAAGCCCTTGCGCCTCTCCGGTTCCCAGCCCTTCACGCAGCAGCCCGGCTCCTACATCATGATCGGCGAGCGCACCAACGTTGCAGGCTCGCCCAAGTTCGCCAAGCTCATCAAGGAAGGTAAGTACGAAGAAGCCGTCACCATCGCCCGCCAACAGGTAGAAAACGGCGCCAACGTCATCGACATCTGCATGGACGAAGGCATGATCGACGGCGTCGCCGCCATGACGCGCTTTCTGCTGCTTCTCGCCTCCGAGCCCGAAGTAGCCAAAGTCCCCTTCATGGTTGACTCCTCCAAGTGGGAAGTCATCGAGGCAGGTTTGAAATGCCTGCAAGGCAAAGGCATCGTCAACTCCATCTCGCTCAAGGAAGGCGAAGAAAAATTCCGCGAACGCGCAGCCACGATCCACAAATACGGCGCCGCCGCCGTCGTCATGGCCTTCGACGAGCAAGGCCAGGCCGCCACCTACGAAGAAAAAATCCGCATCTGCCAGCGCGCCTATAACATCCTCGTCGATGAAGTCGGCTTCCCCGCCGAAGACATCATCTTCGACCCCAACATCCTCACCGTCGCCACCGGCATGGAGGAGCACAACAACTACGCCGTCGACTTCATCAACGCCACGCGCTGGATCAAGCAGAACCTGCCCCACGCCAAAGTCTCCGGCGGCGTCTCGAACATCTCCTTCAGCTTCCGCGGCAACAACAAAGTCCGCGAAGCCATGCACTCGGCCTTCCTCTTCCACGCCATCGCCGCCGGCATGGACATGGGCATCGTCAACGCCGGCATGCTCGAAGTCTACGAAGAGATCGAGCCCGAACTGAAGGAGCTCGTCGAAGACGTTCTCCTCAACCGTCGCCTCGACGCAACGGAGCGCCTCGTAGACTTCGGCGAAAAGCTCAAAGCCGCCGGGCCCGACACCGCCGTCACTGAAAAGAAAACAGAAGAATGGCGTCTGGGCACTGTCGAAGAGCGCCTGTCTCACGCCTTAGTCAAAGGCATCGACACCTACATCGATGAAGACACCGAAGAAGCCCGCGCCAAGCTCGGCCGCCCGCTTTCCGTCATTGAAGGCCCGCTCATGGCCGGCATGTCTGTCGTCGGCGACCTCTTCGGCGCAGGCAAAATGTTCCTGCCGCAGGTAGTCAAATCCGCCCGTGTCATGAAGAAAGCCGTAGCCTATCTCACTCCCTTCATGGAAGAGGAGAAAGCCGCGCTCGCTGCCGCAGGCCACGAGTTCAAAGCGCAAGGTAAAATCGTCCTCGCCACCGTCAAAGGCGACGTCCACGACATCGGCAAAAATATCGTCGGCGTAGTCCTCGCCTGCAACAACTACGAAGTAGTCGACATGGGCGTCATGGTTCCCGCCGAAAAAATCCTCGAGCGCGCCAAGGAAATCCGCGCCGACATCATCGGCCTCAGCGGCCTCATCACGCCCTCGCTCGATGAAATGGTCCACGTAGCCCGCGAGATGGAGCGCACCGGCTTCAAAGTCCCTCTGCTCATCGGCGGAGCCACCACCAGCCGCGCCCACACCGCCGTCAAAATCGCACCGCACTATAGCGAGCCCGTCGTCCACGTCCTCGACGCCAGCCGCGCCGTGCCTGTCACCACCAGCCTGCTCAGCGACGACGGCAAAGCAGCCTTCGTCACGCAGCACCGCGCCGACTACGAAGCCCTGCGCAAAGCTCACGCCGCACCAAAGCAGAAGTTGTTCTCACTCGCAGAAGCCCGCACCCGCCGCACACCCATCGAATTCACCACCGCCGACATTCCGCAGCCCGAATTCACCGGCGTCCGCGTCCTCGACAACTTCCCTCTCGCCACCCTTCGCGAGTACATCGACTGGACACCCTTCTTCCACACCTGGGAGCTCAAAGGCGTCTACCCACGCATCCTCGATCACCCCGAGCAAGGCGCGCAGGCTCGCCAGATCTTCACCGAAGCCAACGCGCTTCTCGACAAAATCATCGCGGAAAATCTCCTCACCGCCCGTGCCGTCTACGGCTTCTTCCCCGCCGCCGCCATTGGTGACGATATCGAGCTCTACACCGACGAATCACGAACCAAAATCCTCACAGAGCTCCACTTCCTCCGCCAGCAGGTAGACCACGGCGGTAACGAAACAAATAAGTCGCTCGCCGACTTCGTCGCGCCAAAATCAACCGGCCTCAAAGATCACATAGGCGGCTTCGCCGTAACCAGCGGCATCGGCCTCAAAGAGCTAGTCGAAAAATACAAAGCCGCCCACGACGACTACAACGCCATCATGGCCGAAGCCGTAGCCGACCGCCTCGCCGAAGCCTTCGCCGAGTGCCTCCACAAGCGCGTCCGCGACGAGTGGGGTTACGGCCGCGCCGAAACCTTCACTCCTGAAGAGCTCATCCGCGAGCCCTATCGCGGCATCCGCCCGGCAGCAGGCTACCCCGCCTCGCCTGACCACACCGAAAAGGGCATCCTCTGGCATCTGCTCAACGTCGAAGCGCAAACCGGCATCATGCTCACAGAGTCCTACGCCATGTGGCCCGGCTCCAGCGTCAGCGGCCTCTACTTCGCGCACCCCGAGTCGAAATATTTCTCCCTCGGCAAAATCGCCCGCGACCAGGTAGAAGACTACGCCGCACGCAAAGGCATGACCATCGCCGAAGTCGAGCGTTGGCTAGGCCCCAACCTCAACTACGACCCGTCGTAACATGCAAATCCCCGCAGAATTACGCACCGCGCTCGACGTTCAGCTCGAAGGCATCCCTCGCACACCGCTCATCGAGCGCGCCGGGCGCATCTCCACTCTCTACCGCGACAGCACAGGCTCCAGCATCGCCATCCGCGACGCCACCGACGCATTAGCCTACGCCATCACACGCTCACCGGCTACATACGGCGCAGTCCGCAACACACTCTCGCATCTGGCACAGCGCAACCCCGTCTTCACCCCACAATCCGCACTCGACCTCGGCGCAGGCGCGGGCGCAGCCAGTTGGGCCGTCGCGGAAACATGGCCCAGCATCTCCACCATCACCCAAGCCGACGCTAACCACCCACTCCTCAACCTCGGAAAAACATTAGCGCAGCACTCTCCCGTCACTGCTCTCCGCAACGCTTCTCAAATCACAACTGACCTCACAAAGAACATCCCCGCACAACCCGCCGACCTCATCCTCCTCAGCTACATCCTCGCCGAGTTATCCAGCGAACAAGCACAATCCCTCGTCCTCGCCGCATGGTCACTCGCCACCGCCGCGTTAGTCCTCATCGAACCCGGCACACCCGCCGGCTACAAGCGCCTCATGACCGCACGCCGCATCTTGCTCGGAGACGAAGCCTACATCCTCGCCCCCTGCCCGCACCAGCAAGCCTGCCCGCTCACTCCACCCGACTGGTGTCACTTCGCTCAGCGCATTGAGCGCAGCCGCGACCATCGCCTTCTCAAATCCGCTGACCTGCCATACGAGGACGAAAAGTTCTCCTACCTCATCGCCGTGCGCGAACCATACTTCACCGAGCCCTACTCAGCCCGCATCCTGGCCCGTCCCAACCGCCAACAGAACAGCATCGCCCTCAAACTCTGCCAACCCGACGGCGCCGCAAACATAGTCACCATCCACCGCCGCGACAAAGACCTCTTCAAGCAAGCAAAAAAGAAAGGCTGGGGCGATAACTTCTAACTGTCTTCCAGCAGCAAACAAAAAGCCCGGACCGCAAAGCGATCCGGGCTTCTCTCTTCGTACCACTATTTGCAGCAATCCGCGCTGCCCTGGCAGCACTGGCTGTTTTCACCACAGCAACCGGACTTGCAAGCAACCGCCTTCGCCGTAGCCTGCGCAAATCCCGTAACAGCCAACACACATCCAAACACCAAAAGAATCCATGCACGTTTCATAACAAATCTCCTTGTCGTTGAAGGTTGAAATCCCAAGCCTCGGCCGCACACGCAGCGAGACTGCCTGAGCCCAGCAACGTCAGAGATTGTTTAAATCCGAAAAACCCGGTTGAGAATATACACAGGCGGCGAACTTGCCTCCGGCACAGGCAAAGCAGCAACGGCCGTCTCCTGCTGCGCCCCATGCGCAATGTCCCCCACAACCAGGAAAGGCTCAATCGCAACATGGCGCTGTTTGAAGAACGCCACATCCTGCGTAGCAACCACATTCTGTGATCGCGCACAGCAGTCCAGCGGACACTCCTGCACACTTGCCCGTAACATCGGGCAGTCGCTCGCCATGTTGCTCATATCCATCGGACAACCGGCCCCAGCCATTGGCTGCATGGCACAGGCAAGGCCAGCCAGAACAGGAGCGCCCGCAAGAAAACCAATAATGAGCAACGCGACGAATTGAAGTCTGCGTTTCATTCGCAAAATCAAGCTTATGTACAGGAAGCGGAATAATCTGTGAGCGGAATCACAACGCAAGTATGCAATCGTTCCGGCAGCATTTCTCCTCAACGCTACTTCGCCGTCAGCGCCGCCACCGGCACCAGCATATCTTCCTTGCGCTGAATCAAATTCGTAGCATTCAGCGTAGCCAGCTCAAACCCGTGCCCATGCGTAATCGCATCGGTCGGGCAAGCCTCCACGCAATAGCCGCAGAAGATGCACCGGTTGTAGTCGATGTTGTAGACCTTCGCATAGCGCTCGGAAGACGAAATCCGCACTTCCTCCGTGTTCTCCGCCGCCTCAATGTAAATGCAGTTCGAAGGACACGCCGCCGCGCACAAAAAGCACGCCACGCACTTTTCCAGGCCATTCTCGTCGCGCTGCAGCACATGCGCCCCGCGAAAGCGCTGTTCAAACTTCGCTCCGCGCAGCGGCCCCGGCCCATCCGGATAATTCTCCACAGTCGTAGGCTGCAGCATCTCCCCGAAAGTGATGCTCATACCCTTGGCAATAGCCGCAATGTTCCGCACGATCGACATGCATCCAGTATACGATGAAAGCCGGAGGAGTTCCGAATGCCGCGTCTCACTCAAAACATTGCAGTTCTGGCAGCTCTTTTCGCAGGCACCGCCGCCCTCTGGTCGCAATCCCCTGCCCAAACCGCCAAGCCCTCAGACGATTCCGGCCCCATGCACCACGGCACGCACCCCGCCGTCTCCGCCAACGTCCTCAAGATCACCGTAGGCGCGCAATCCGCCGAGTTCACCCCGGAAAAACTCGCCGCTCTACCCCACACCACCATCACCGTCTTCAACGGCCACGTCAAAACCAATCAGACTTACTCCGGCGTACCGCTCATCGACATCCTCAAGCCTCTCGGCGTCGTCGATCAGCCCAAAGGCAAAGACTTCCGTTTCTATGTAGAAGCCGAAGGTTCTGACGGCTACTTCGTCGTTTACTCCATCGGCGAAATCACGCCCTTCATCCACGACGGAACCATCCTCGTCGCCGACACCGTTGACGGCAAACCACTCAGCGAAAACGGCCCCTTCCAACTCGTCGCCACCGGCGAAAAACACCCCGCCCGCTGGGTTCGTAATCTCGTCGCCATCCGCGTCAAGCCCGCCGAATAATCTCCGCCGCACAGAAAAGCGCCTGCCCCAGGTCTTAGCCAGTCTGGTCTTGGCCAGTCTGGACCAATCTCAAGGGGCAGGCGCTTTTTTCTACGCACGTTTACTGCGGATGCTTCTCTTCCGGCTTCTGCTCCGGACGCTGCTGCGTCTGGTGCTGCTGTTGCGGACGCTGTTGCTGCGCCTGGCGTTGCTGCTCCTGCTTTTGTTGCTGAGCCTGGCGCTGTTGCGCCTGCCTTTGTTGCTGAGCTTGCTGCTGCTGAGCTCTTTGCTGCTGAGCTTGACGTTGCTGCTCAGCCCGCTGCTGTTGCGCTTGTTGCTGCTGTTGCTGTCTTTGTTGCTGAGCCTGGTGCTGCTGCTCGGTTCTCTGCTGCTGAGCTTGACGTTGCTGCTCAGCCCTTTGCTGTTGCATCTGTTGCTGTTGTTGCTGTCTCTGCTGCTGCGCCTGGTGCTGCTGCTCGGCTCTCTGCTGCTGAGCTTGCTGCTGGGTTTGCCGTTGCTGTTCAGCCCGCTGCTGCTGTGCCTGCTGTTGAGTCTGGCGCGCCGCTTGCTGTTGCTGCTGTTGCGCCTCGCGGCGTTGCTGCTCATTCTGCTGTTCCAGCCTCTGCTGCTGCGGCTGTCCCGAACGCTGCTCAGGGCGCACCGGTGCATAACGCACCACCGCCGGAGGCCGCACATTACGATCCGCCGCAACCGGATGAGCCGCCACCAGCATCTGCGGCCGTCCCTGGTTCACGTGCGCAAAGTTGTTCTGGTTTGCCCGCGCCGCCTCCACCATCTGCCTCTGCGTAGCCATCGGCGGCGTGTGCTGTTCGTGCATCGCCACCAGCTCCGCCGGACGCGGCCTGTACTGCACGCCGCCATTTCCGCCGTTGTAGCTCACGCGATTCACCGTCACGTTCGTCACGCGATAGTTATAGACATTCCGCACAACCGTCGTGTTGATGTTGTTCACCGAGCGGTTGTATGCAAAGTTGTTGCCGTTCCAGTAGCCACCCTGGTAGCCCGAGCCCCCATAACCATAGCCGTAGTTAATGCCGCCGTAGTAGCCAACATGCCGGCCCCAGTAGCCCGGATAATATCCATACCGCCCGCCGGTGTAACCCCAGTAGCCCGGCGTCCATAGCGCGCCAACGTACGGAGCCATCACCCAGGCCCCTGTCACCCAGTAATAGCCAGTCGGCGCATAGTGCCAATACCCCGGCGTCCAAACGTACCCATCACCTGGGCATGGCGGCTGCTGATAGGTCGGCAACGCCGGGGGCGGTTCCTGGGCATACGTCTCAGCCTGCACACCATACCCGTTATCCGCGTTGTACTCCGTATCCGGATACTGCTGCTGCACACTCTGATCCGTAGGCGCCTGGTAATCGGCATCACTCGTCGTAGCCGCTGGAGCCGGAGCAGGAGTCGAATAAGAGCTCGTAGCTGGAGCAGCAGCCGGGGCTGCAGCAGGCGCCGGAGTGGAAGCAGGTGCATTCGACACCGGAACCACATTCGCATTCGCCGGATCCTGCGGCTGCTGCAGGCTCTGGTCCTGCGTTGCAGTTGCATTCGTATTGTCAGCAGTTTGAGGAGTGGAATTGCTCTTGCACGCAGCCACAGAGAGCACAAGCGAAGTTGAAAAAGCTGTAAAAACAAAAGTACGCGAAAGTCTATTCATATACGTCCCTCTAGGCACCGTTGGATGCCGCTAAATTTATAGCTGTTGCACACGCATACAAACACATTTATCGAATCCTTAGAAACTCCCCCAAAGACAACGTGTCATGCACAACTCCTACAGACACACTCCTGGCCAATCAGTTGCGTTTCGGTTTTCCTCCCGGAGGCGTGCTCCGCCCCTGGTTATTCGCCGGCGGAGTCGTTACCGGTTTCCGCTCTGCGCGCGCATGTGGCACAATCCCCACGCATATATCCGCATCCTGTCCTCTTGCCATCCCCGCACCCTGCGCCGTCGCTCCGCACAAACGCACCTTCATCGCATCCGCGTCTTTCCCACCCAATGTCATAAAGCGGTCCAGCCCTGTCTGCGGATCGCGATCATAACGAAACATGTAATCCTGCGCAGGCTTCGCCGTCCCAAAATCAAAGTGGCTCCACGTCGCAAGAAATTCAGTTGTCGGCTGGTTCCCTACCGCCGGCACCGGCAGCACCGCATACATCTGCGTCAGCGTCACCCCCTCGGGAGCAGAAGAGGTCCACACCGGCGCTCCCTGTGCGCCGCGCATCCATCGCGCTGCAAAGATGTGTTGCCGCATGTCGTAGTAAAACGTCGTCATATACGTCGTCGCCGCGCAGCCGCTGCAGTCGTCATACAGCAGCGCAGGTTCATGCACGCCCGCCACAAGCTGCAGCCCATCCACCCACCGCAGATTCACACCCTTCAAAATCGGTGTCAGCAAATGGCTCTTCAGCGAAACGTTGTAAATATGAAACACATCCGTAGCCGGCGAAGAATCCGGCGCCGCGCGTTCGGTCGTCACCACCAACGCCTGGTCATATTGCACGCCAATCTCGCGAATCGCAGTCCACTTCTCGCCTTCGAGCGCCTTCGTTACCCAGATAACAATGCTCTGGTCCTTATCCGAGTGAAAATCCACCCAGCGAAAGCTATCCTGAGCACCCGCACTCAAAACCGCGCACACCATCAACAGACCCAGAACCCAACGCCGCATCTGCATCCTCAAATTCCAAGCTTGTCCCAAAGCGAATCCACACGTGCCTTCGTCGCCGCATCCATCTCAATCATTGCGGGCCACGGCCGCTCAAATCCCTCAGCCTTCCACTTCCGCGTTGCATCAATCCCCATCTTCGACCCGTAATTCGGCAGCCGCGAAGCATGATCCAGCGAGTCAATCGGCCCCATCGTGAACTGAATATCCCGCTCCGGATCAATGTTGTTCGTCACCCGCAACGTCACCTCCGCCATGTCATGCACATCGCAGTCCTCATCCACCACAAGGATGATCTTCGTAAACATCGCCTGCCCCAGCGACCAGATCGCATTCATCACCTTCCGCGCCTGCCCCGCGTAGCTCTTGCGAATCGAAACAATCATCAAGTTGTGAAACACAGCCTCCACCGGCAAATGCACATCCACCAGCTCCGGAATCTGCATCTTCATCGCCGGCAGAAAAATCCTCTCGACAGCATGCCCCATCCACGCATCCTCCATCGGAGGCTTGCCTACAATCGTCGCCGCGTAAATCGGATTCTTCCTATGCGTAATCGCCGTCAGATGAAAGACCGGATACTCATCCTCCATCGTGTAAAACCCCGTGTGATCGCCAAACGGTCCTTCCGTCCGCATCTCACCAAGCTCCACATATCCTTCCAGCACAATCTCTGCCTGCGCCGGAACCTGAAGATCTACCGTCTCGCACTGAACAATCTCAACCGGCTTGCCACGCAAAAATCCCGCAATCAAAAACTCCTCAACCTCCGGCGGAGCAGGCACAATCGCCGCAAACGTCATCGCCGGTTCCGTCCCAATCGCCACTGCAACTTCAAGACGCGAACCCTTCTGCTTCGTCAACGTCACCTGCGGCAACCCGCCACCCGGCCTTTCCGGGCTTGCCCCGTCAGGAATCGCAACCGATCCCCCCGCCGACTGCGCCATCATCTCCACGCTAGCCGTCCGCGGATCCTCACTCGCACCCGCCGTAGCCGCAGCCCGTAGCGCATTCCGGTAATGCTCCGCAGCAACCTTCTGCCGCTGCCAATGCATCCCCGTCGTCTGCCCATCAAACACCTGCATGCGATACATGCCAACATTCCGCTTGCCCGTCTTCGGATCTTTCGTATGCACCAGCGGCAGCGTAATAAACCTCCCGCCATCAAACGGCCAACACTTCAAAACCGGAAATGCATTCAGATCAAACCCATCGCGCAGAATCACTTCCTTGCAAGCCGCATCCTTCGCACTCACAGTCTTAGGAAACGCACTCGCCAACTCGCCCAGCTGCGGCAACATCTTCAGCTTGTCCAGAAAACCACCCGCAGGCGGCTTCATATTCATCAGCCCGGAAATCTTCTCTGCAATCTCATCAACCTTCTTCACGCCCAGCGCCAGCGCCATCCTGCGCTCGCTGCCAAACTGGTTCATCAGCACCGTCTGCCCCGGAAATCCCTTCACATTCTCAAACAGCAGCGCAGGCCCGCCCGCACCCCACTTTCCATCACGCATCTTCGACACGCGATCCGTAATCTCCGTAATCTCAAGCTCCGGAGAAACCTCTTCGCGGATGCGCTTCAGCTCGCCCTCTTTTTCCAGCGTCTTAATCCAATCGCGCAAATCGTCGTATGCCAATGTCTCGTAATCTCCTCACCTGATTCTAAAGCGCATCCACCCATTGAACCTGTGTAACGTTGCCGCGCACAAATTCATGTGTCAAACTCGCAGCCACGTAACGAAACAAATTCCCCGCGAACTATCCGGACACGCTCACACACGTCGAACTCACCCATAAGGAGTCATTAAAAAATGAGCACCCCCCACGCAGTCCCCAATAAACCTTATTTCAAGCGCCGCAGAATCTTCACCGCAGAAGCCCGGGCTGCGCGCGCCGCTGGTGCCGCACCCTGGTCCGTTCCCGCACTTTGCACCGCCTACGACTGGCCAACCAACCTTTCCGGCGGCGGCGTCATCGCCATCGTCGAGCTCGGCGGCGGCTGGGTCCAGTCCGACATGACCGCCTTCTTCCAATCCATGAATCAACCCTCTCCGTCCATCACTGACGTCTCCGTTGACGGCACCACCAACTCGCCCAACCAGTCCGTAGGCTCGGCCGACGATCCCGACTACGAAGTTGCCCTCGACATCCAGGTCGCCGCTGCCGCCTACTACGCCGCCACCGGCAAGGCAGCCACCATCCGCATGTACTGGTCGCAGGACATCGGCACCGCCGTTCAGAAAGCCGCCTCGGACGGCTGCGACGTCTGCACCATCTCCTGGGGTGCCGACGAATCCAGCTGGGGCACCACCGCCGCCCAGCAAATGGAAACCACCGCGCAATCCGCCACCGCTGCCGGCATGGTCGTCTTCGCCGCCGCCGGCGACAACGACTCCAGCGACGGAGGCTCTTCCTCCGCCAACGTCGACTGCCCCGCCTCCTGCCCCCACGTCATCGGCTGCGGCGGCACGCTCAAAACCAAAACCAGTGAAACCGTCTGGAACGATGACCCCGGCCAGAGCGACGGCGAAGGCACCGGCGGCGGCTACTCCACCATCTTCCCCGCGCAATCCTGGCAAATCGGCGCCCCTGCCTCCACAGCAGCCAAAAGAACCAGGGCCGAACCCGGCACCGGCCGCATGGTCCCGGATGTGACCGGGAACGCCGACCCCAACTCCGGCTACGAAATTTACGTCCACGGAGCCAGCACCGTCGTCGGCGGCACCAGCGCAGTAGCCCCACTCTACGCCGGCCTCTTCGCGTCGTTCGGCACCAAGCTGGGCTTTGTCACACCCACACTCTGGCAAAACCAAACCGCCTTCACCGACATCACCCAGGGCAACAACGGAGCCTATTCCGCCACCATTGGCCCCGACCCCTGCAGCGGCATCGGCGCTCCCATCGGCAACAAAATCGCAGCCCTGTTTACCGGCACAACCGCAACCTCATCCACTCCAACAACCACCCCCCAACCCACAACCACAAAACACCACAAGCACCACAAGTAAGCAGCAAAACGCTGTTGCTTTTCGCCAGTTCCATCACAACACTGGGTGCCCCATGTCTCCTGTTTTTGGAGACATGGAGCACCACAATATCCAACTGCTAAAGTTTTCTCGTCCCTCGTCCCTGGATTCGCTCCTAGCCATATATTGGAGTCATGCTCCGCAAGCTGGCTCTCTCACTCACTCTCGCTGCAGCAAGCCTCAGCACTCTCCAGGCACAACCCGGCGTAGCCCCTGCAGAAGCTGTCCTGCAGCGCGTCATGCCGCACCTCGCCTCACAGTTCCATCTGCGCCTCGTGCCGCAACCCAACGGCAAAGACGGCTTCAAAATCTCCGGCTCTCGCGGCAACATCCACGTAGAAGCCGCCACTATCCCCACACTCCTCTACGGCGTCAACTGGTACCTCAAATACACCGCACACCTCAACGTCTCCCCCAACGGCCTCCAGCTAGGCAAACCCGGCCTCGTGCTCCCCGCACCAGCCGAGCCAATCGAAAAGCCCGCCCTCTACCCCATCCGCTACGCCCTCAATGAAAACACTGACGGCTATACCACCCCCTACTGGGACGAAGCCCGCTGGCGCCACGAAATCGACATCCTCGCCCTCAGCGGCATCAACGCCATGATCGTCGAGCGCGGCATGGACATGGCCCTCTACCAGACCTTTCTCGACTTCGGTTTCACCGACGACCAGCTCCGTCACTGGATCACCCAGCCCGCCCACCAGAACTGGCAGCTCATGGGCAACATGTGCTGCTTCAACGAGCCCATCTCGCTCGAACTGCTCAAAAAACGCGCCGCCAGCGGCCGCCGCATCGCCGACATGCTTCGTGAGCTCGGCATCTCCCCCGTCTATCAGGGTTACTACGGCATCGTCCCCGCCGGCTTCGACAAGCTCCACCCCGGCGCCCACGTCGTCGAGCAGGGCACATGGAACGGCTTTCCCCGCCCCGGCTGGCTAGATCCACGAGACTTGGACCCGCGCGACCCCATCTTCGCCAAAGTAGCCGCATCCTTCTACAAGCATGAAGCTGAAATCTTCGGCCCCAACGGCAACTTGTCCATCTATGACACCGAACTCTTCCAGGAAGGCGGCAATCCCGGCGACGTCCCCGAAGGCGAAGCCGTAAAAGCCGTCCAGAAAGCCCTGCTCACCGCCCACCCCAGCGCTCTCTGGATGATCCTCGCCTGGCAAAAACAGCCCGGCGAAGCCGTTCTTTCCAACACCGACCCTAACCATCTCCTCATTGCCGACATCGAACAAGGCCGCGTCCCCCGCAACAACCGCGACGAAGAATTCCGTGGTGCCCGCTGGCTCTTCGGCGGCCTCTGGGAGTTCGGCGGCCGCACCACCTTCGGCGCACCGCTCTACGACTACGCCGTTCGCATGCCACAACTGGCCGCCCGGCCCAACAGCCACCTCGCCGGTATCGCCTACTTCCCTGAAGGCATTGACCACAATCCCTTCGCTTACGACCTCTACACCGAAATGGCCTGGCACAACTCGTCCGTAGATCTCGACCAGTTCGCAAAAGACTACGCCCAGCGCCGTTACGGCATAGTCAACGGCAAACCCGACCCCCACGCCGAAAAAGCATGGAGTATTCTTCTCCACACTGCGTACGGCTTCCGCGCCGACGGCGACACCCGCTTCGGCGACCGCGATGCCGCACACGACTCCCTCTTCGCCGCACAGCCATCCTTCGAAGCCAAATCCGGAGCCAACTGGGCCCAGCACGAAGCCCGCTACAATCTCGATGACTTCAAACCCGCCCTCACGGAGCTATTACAAGTCGCCCCCGAACTCCGCACCACCGACACCTATCGCTACGACTTAGTCGACGTAACCCGCCAGGTCCTGACCAACGAAAGCCGCCGCCTGCTCCCGTTAATCAAGCAAGCCTACAATTCCAACAACCAAACGGAGTTCGCAGCATTAACCACCGAGTGGCTTCGCGACATGGACCTGAGTGACAAGGTCCTCGCCACCAACGAGTTTTTCCTTCTCGGCAAATGGCTCAGCCGGGTCCCCGCATGGTCCTCCAGCCCTGACGAGCTGTCACGCCTGAACTACGACGCGCGCTCCATCCTCACCACCTGGGGCGAGCGCACCGCCAGCACCACAGGCGGTCTCCACGAATACGGCAACAAGGACTGGTCCGGCTTAATCAGCAGCTACTACAAGCCTCGCTGGCAGCTTTATTTCGACTCACTATCCAAAGCCATGCAAACCCACACCCAGCCCGAGCCAATCGACTGGTATCCCATTGGCGACAAGTGGAACCACGGCACCGAACCCTACCCCGCCAACCCGCAAGGCGATCCCTACGAAAAAGCCCTGACCGTAGCCAAAGCTCTGAATCTCGTACCGCCGAAATTGCTGGAATAGTCGGACGGGTGGCGGGGTGGCCCAGCCGTAATTTGGGTGCCCCATTCATGCGCGGTTTTTTCGCGCATGGGTGGGATAGCACTCCCACCCGTTCTCCCACCTTCCGCTCTCCCACAAAAATAAGCGTGTCATCCTAAACGAAGCGTTTTTCAGCGGAGTGAAGGATCTGCGGTTACATTTGCCGTTGCAGTTGCTTTTCAGTCCCTAAGTCCCCTAGTCCCGTTTCCATCTCTGTGGAAAACCCTTGTCAAGCCCCAAATCCGAAAATATTTTCTAACCCCTTTCCCATCAACACAAAATTCTTCGCCGCGTTTGCGGTGAATTAACCCCAAATATGCCAAACTAAAAATAAGCAGAAAAAAAACGGCCCGATTCCATAGGAATTGGGCCGTTCTGTTTTTACCCGCAATCATGGCGTTGTTGCACAAAAGGCAGGCCGGGGATTTATCCCCGGCAATAAACCAGCCGAATCAATCGGGGCTTTTAGCCCCTGAGGTATGCTTTTCGGCTTAAATTGCAGCTTTGTGCATCAGCGCCATAACAGCGTTTTCCGCTGACTCGCTCGGCGTGAAACGCCGCTAACCTGCTACATCAACCCCGCAAAGAAAGGAGCGCACCATGTACCACACTCCGCACAACCAAATCGGTTCACGGTCCACGCTCTACGGTTCCCGCACAATCCCACAGTTGCACAAATCAAAAATAAAGAAACTGCACAGCCGCTGTGCAATCGTCTGTAATCAACACAAAATAAATGAGCTGGGAAAGCACCCCACTGTGCGCAACACAGGCTATCATCCAAAAACAAGAAAAGGAGCCTCAGCCCCCGGGATACGTTTCTTATCTATAACGCCTTTCCGTTCTCTATCGAAAACCCTGTCCCCCGCCCCCTGTACCCTGCACCCTGTTTTAAAGCAGCTTCCCCTGCGCCAGATCCCGAACCAGCCCGCGATCCGCAGGCAGAAAGTCATACTCAGGAAGCTTCTCAAGCGGCGACCAGACCAGTTGTGCAAAGATCCGGTTCTCAATCTCGCCCGAAAACTCCCGCACCGCGAAGAACTGCAGATCCACAGCCCCGCCATTGCGATAGTTATGCCGGATCCGCGTCACCAGCGGCCCAATCGTCGCATCAATGCCAAGCTCTTCATTCAGCTCGCGCTTCAGTGCCTCTCCCGCGCTCTCGCCCGGTTCCAGCTTGCCGCCCGGAAACTCCCACTGCAACCCCATCGGCTGGTCCGCCCGCCGCTGGCAGATCAAAATCTCATTCCCACGCACAATCAGCGCCGCTGCTACAAACCGCAGCGCCGGACCGGGCCGATTCAAAGATTCGTGCTGAGCGTTCTCCACGCCACCAGTCTACTCGCAACCGGCTCCATGCACATCCGCAACCCGCGTAAAGGTAACGAGTTAAGCACCTTAGCAAGCGTTTATAAACAAATGTCTATTTTTTCACGAGCAAAGTATCCGCCGGCTGAAAGTATCCCCACCCCTTCGCCGCCAGCACTTCCATCAATTCCGCCGTGGGATTCACCGGGAACGCATGCGCTGCAATCTCCAGCATCGCCAGGTCATGAATCGAGTTACCAAAGACCGCATCCGGCCGCAACACTCCCGCGCGCCGTAACGCCACGGCCTTGCCCTCGTCCGTCGGTACGTCCACTAGGTCGCTGGTAATCACGCCATCCACCACGGCAACCTCGGCGGCCAGCACGCGGTTTTCAGGAATACCGAACTCACGCACGCCTTCCGCCACAACCCATTTATTCGTAGAACTAACCGCCCACAACTCCGCGTCAGCTTTCCGCAGTCCGGCCACCAGCTTTTCCATCTCAGGAAACACGCCTGGCCGTACAAACTCGCGCACATACTCGGCAGCCGCCTTGCGCAGCTCTTCCTCGCGCAGCCCGGCATAAATCTGCACCATCTCGCCGCAAATCTGCAGCTCGCTCACATCACCCGAGCGATAACCCCGGTACCGCGTATCAATCCAGTCACTCGTGGAGCGGGAAACCAGTCCCTGCTCAATCGACCACTCCATAAAGCCAACGCCGGAATCCAATCCCCACAGCGTTCCATCACAATCAAACACCACCACCGCAGGCTTCGCATCCTGAACTTTGGCTTCCAACTCACCGGCGCTCCAGCGCGCGGCTTCCAACTGTGTTGTCATCCAGTCTTCTTTCCCTTACCCAAAAATCTCTTCCGACTATTTTCCGTGAATTCCGGCAAATTTGCACGTCAACGTTTGTTAACAAGCAGCTCACGCCTGCACCATGAGCGATTTACAAGCACCCCGCGACCAGCGGGAGCGCCATAAATGCCTCATGGCACGCAAAGCGCGCAGCCGCTGCATGCAATGCCTTCAACAATTTGCTGCAATCCCTTCGTAATGCAAGGCATATTAGCATCCTTGATTCCGTAATTAACCAGATTCACAAATCTGCCGATACCTCTCCGCCGCACCCAAACCGGGCAGATAATCAACCTGTGAACCCAGCCTCCAATCCGGCGCTTCTCAAGGACTACCAGTCTTACCTACGCGTCGAAAAAGGCCTGCGTCCACTAACCTGCGAAGCCTACTTAAGCGACCTCCGCACCTTTGCCGAGTTCCTCGAATCGCGCCACGGCGTCCTTCTCTCCGCCACGCAACAGGACATCTCCGCCTTCCTCGAGCATCTCCACCTCCACAACATCGACTCGCGCTCTTCCGCACGCAAACTCAGCTGCCTCCGCGGCTTCTACAAGTGGCTCCTGCTCGACCGCCGCATCCACCACGACCCCACGCTCAACATCGAGTCACCCAAAGCATGGAAGGTCCTGCCAAAAACCCTGGCCGAGCCCGAAGTCTCAGAGATGTTAGAGCGTGCAGCGCTCGCAGCATCTCATCCGCAAGCCCGCGCCACCGCACTCCGCGACCGCGCCATCCTCGAACTGCTCTACGCCGGCGGCCTGCGCGTCTCCGAAGTCACCACGCTTAATACCAGCGACCTCGCCCTCGATCACGGCCGCGTCCTCGTTCGCGGCAAAGGCGACAAGGAACGCATCGTCCCGCTGGGCCGCACCGCCATCGAAGCCATCGAAGCCTATCTGGCCGAAGGTCGCCCGCACCTGGCCCGCATCACCACCAAGCGCAACAACACTCACAGCCACGCCAACAACGCACGCCTTTTCCTTTCCCTGCGCGGAGCCCCGCTCACGCGCCAATGGGTCTGGCATCTCGTAAAAATGGCGGATTCAAACGCCAGCCCCCACATGCTCCGCCACAGTTGCGCCACACACATGGTCGAACACGGCGCCGATCTCCGCAGCGTACAGCTCATGCTCGGCCACGCCGACATCTCCACAACGCAGGTCTACACGCACCTCGCACTCGGCCGCCTCAAAGCAGTACACCGTCAGCACCATCCCCGCGCCAAACGCGCCGTCTCCGAGCTTACACCTGCATCCGAGATGGTTGAGGAAACTGCATGACCGCCACAGCCGCCGAGCCCATCACCACCTCGGCGCTGCACTCACTCGTTACCGACTACCTCCGCATGCTCACCAACGAACGCGGCTCATCCACCCACACTCTCCGCGCCTACGAACGCGAGCTCCTCAGCTTCGTCTCTCACATCACAGAAACCCTCGGCGCCGATTCCTCACCCGACAAAATCGAACACACCCACATCCGCGCCTATCTCGGAGTTCTCTATGACCGTGGCCTCTCCAAAGCCTCCGCCGCGCGAGCCCTCGCTGCCATCCGAAGCTGGTTCAAATGGCTGGCCCGCTTCAACCACGTCCAGCAAAACGTAGCCACCCTCGTCTCCACACCCAAGCTCCCCAAGCATCTCCCCCGCGTCCCCTCCATAGAACAAATGAACCGCGTAGTCGACAACGTAGGCGAAGACGCCGCAAGCTGGCCCGCCCGCGACCGCGCTATTCTTGAGCTTCTATACGGCTGCGGCATGCGTAACGCCGAGCTCACCGCGCTCAACCTTAATGACATCCACTGGGCCAACGACGCCATCCTCGTCCGCGGCAAAGGCCAGAAGCAGCGCTACGCCCCATTAGGCGACGCCGCCGCACAAGCCCTCCGCGAATATCTCTCTGAACGAAACGCCCGCCTCGCCGCCAGTGAAGGCAATCAAGCCGCAGCCCGCAGCACTCCCGCAGTTTTCATCAACCTGAAATTGCGCGGCCTCAACCGTCCCGGCGGTGATGCACGCCTCACCACGCGCAGCGTAGGCCGCATCGTCAAGCGCGTAGCCGTCCTGCGCGGTCTCTCGTCCGACGTGCACCCGCACACGCTACGCCACGCCTTCGGAACTCACTTGTTAGAAGAAGGCGCCGATCTCCGCGCCATACAGGAATTGCTGGGCCATGAGCGCCTCTCCACAACCCAGCGCTACACCCAACTGACAGCAGCCCAACTGGCGCAGGTCTACGACGACACGCACCCCAGGGCAAAATGAAGAGATTTACTGCCCGGGAGGGTTCCTTTCTCCAACGTGGAGATTCGCAGTCTGCCCTGCCTCCAACTTAACCAGAAAAACGGCCACACCGTCTTCAATTTCGCGTGCTGCGGATCCGAGTCGATTTGTCAGCCTTTATGCAGCTTCTGCTTCACAACAAAAGTCGTTTCTTCCTGCGTGGGATTGTGAAGGCTGAACGTGTGCTCTCGGATCATGACCGTCCGTTCCTTACTTTTGTTGTTAACGTAGTCCGTCTCCTCCCGGAATGAGGTTTGCGCCGTGCCTACATCACAAATACCTCGATCGGTAAAGACACGCGGTTTTCTGCCATTTACTTGAGGAGTAACCTCATGAATCCGGCAAATCTCATCCACATAAGTTCGATTCGGTTGTTCCGATCCAGACACTTGCTGACCATTGCTACCGGACTGCGGATGAATTGCACGGACCGCCAGAAAGACAACGGCCACTGTGAGCACAATACGAAATTTCATGCAGACACTCATCGACAACTCGCAACGTTTAGAAACAGATTTCAGGAAGCGCTAACATCATAGCTGCTCAAAGCAGCCCTTTCCCCTGCAAATATTTCTCCATATTCACAACCGCATCTGGCCCCACACGCTTTCCTTCCGAGGTAAACGGCACGCCCTCAATCCACGTCGCCCCGCGTCCGCGCCGCGCTCGATCAATCGCCTCATGCGCCACGCGATACACCGCCACCACATCATTCGCGTCCACATGAATCCGCGGAAGGTAGCCTTCATCCGCAGCGCCTTTGGCCTTCTTGCGCTTCTTTTTCGCAGCACGCAGCTCCCGCGCAACCGCCTGCTCGTCCACGCTCTTCGCGCGACTCACAAAAATCAGTGGCAACTCCAGCCTCTTCGCAATCCCCAGCGCATCCTGAAACTCCGCTTCGCCAGCCTCACCAAAAATCACGCCAACTTTACCGCTCTTGCGCGACTTCGCCAGTAGCCCCGCGCCCAGCACCAGGCCAAACTCCATACTGTGTTTTGCCGCAGGCTTGCCCTTGCGCTTCAGCTTCACCGAAGCATCAGCAATCCCCGCAACAACCGCATCGCCAGCGCCGAGATCCATCATCACACCTGCCGGCAGCGCATCCATCACGCGACTGCCAGCCGCACGCTTCACCGCACTCTCGCACTTCCTCAAATCCGCATAGAGCGCCTTCAACGTCGCATTGGATATCAGGGAAAACTCTTCTTTCTTCTCCGGCGCAGCCTTAGCCTTGCCCGGCTTCTTCTTACCAGCCATCCAGCAAACTCCCCATTTAACTCTGCAGTTCTGTGATTGTAGCTTTCACCGTATAAAAACTACGTTGAATAATCCGCGTTAATGCTCACATATTCTTTGGTCAGGTCCGTCGTCCAGAAGACGCACTTCCCTTCACTCTGATGCAGTCGAATCGAAATCGAAAACTCACCCTGCTTCAGATATTCATGTGCAGCCGTTTCATCAAACTCCTCGGCACGCCCGCCATCCTTGCAAATCGGCAGCACACCAAACCAGATATCAATCTTCGCCGGATCGATCTGCGCGCCCGAATACCCAATCGCCGCCATCAGCCGTCCCCAGTTCGGATCCATCCCCGCCCACGCCGTCTTAATCAGCGGCGAGTGCGCAATCGCCTTCGCAATCTTCAACGCATCCGCATCCGTAGCCGCACCATCAATCCGCAGTTCGACAACATGCGTCACACCCTCGCCATCTGCCACAATCTGCTTCGCCAGCGAAGTGCAAACCTGCGTCAACGCACCAGCAAACTCCTCATCGCCTTCAAAGATCTGCACTCCACTAGCGCCACTAGCCAACAGCAACACCGTGTCATTCGTAGAAGTATCGCCATCCACGGAAATCCGGTTAAAGCTCACATCCACAGCGTCGCGCAAATACCCATCCAGCACTGCGGACTCAATCGCGGCATCCGTCATCACGTAAGCCAGCATCGTCGCATGCGGCACCAGCTGCGGATGAATCATCCCCGACCCCTTGCAAACCGCCGCAATCCGCACTTCCTTGCCGCCAACATCCAACCGCGCAAAAGCCGTCTTCTCGACAAGGTCCGTCGTAAGAATCGCCTGCGCCAACTGCTGAAAGTGATCGCTCTCCGCGCCAATTTGCTCAACCAGCCCCGGCATCACCGCAATCAGCTTCTCCGCCGGCAACGGCACGCCAATAATCCCCGTCGAAGAAGGAAACACTTCCGTCTCCGCACAGCCAAACACCTTCGCAGCCGCCGCACACGTCGCACGAGCAGCATCAATCCCCGCCTCGCCCGCCGCGCAGTTCGCATTGCCCGCGTTAATCGCAACCACACGAACCTTGCCGCCCGTGGCCTTCAAATGCTCTTTATCAATCGCCAGCGGAGCCGCGCTCACTTTATTCGCAGTAAACATCGCCGCCGCGCTTGCAGCCTTATCAGCCACAATCAGCGCAAAATCCGTACGGCCGCTGGTCTTTAAGCCAGCCTTAGCCGCGCCAAACCGAAACCCCTTCGGCATCAAAAATGTAGAAATCTCGCTCATCACTCTCTCTGTATTTGCGCAAGCTCCAAGCAAAGCGCAATGCAAGCTTTAATCTAGCAAAGAGGACTCAATGCCAGAGAGCACATCTTCCGCCGCACTCCCAAGCTTTCTCGAACTCCAAAACGTCAACGTAGCCCGCAGCGAGCGCATCATCCTCCAGAACATCAACCTTGCCATCCGCGCCGGCGAGCACGTCGCCATCCTCGGCCCCAACGGCTGCGGCAAATCCACGCTCATTCTCACCATGAACTGCCAGCTCTATCCCATCGTTCAACCTGGTATGCACGTCCGCATCTTCGGCCGCGAGCGCTGGGACTTGACCGAGCTGCGCAAACACTTCGGCGTCGTCGGCACCAATCTCCCTGGCGAGCGCACCGCCGTCACCACCGGCCTCGACGCCGTCATCGCCGGCTTCTTCTCGGCATCGTCACTCTGGCCCAACCTCCACGTCACCGACGAAATGCGCATCCGCGCCATCGAAGCCCTCGAACGTCTCGACGCCACGCGCCTCGCCAACCAGCTCGTCGGCGAAATGTCCGCCGGGGAAACCCGCCGCATCCTCATCGCCCGTGCGCTAGTCCACCGTCCGCAGCAGCTTCTCCTCGACGAGCCCTCCAACGCACTCGACCTCGCCGCCCAGCGCGAGCTACGCGACACCATGCGCCGCCTCGCCAACGAAGGCACCGGCCTCGTCCTCGTGACGCACCACCTTGGCGACATCCTCCCCGAAATCAACCGCATCATTCTGATGAAGCAAGGCCAAATCCTCGCAGACGGCCCAAGAGAAGAGCTATTAACCGAACCAAAGCTAAGCGAACTCTTCAACACCCAGGTCCGCATCGGCCATGACGACGAATGGCTCCACAGCTGGTAATTCACGCCACATAAATCGCTTTCGTGCTACCATTTTTTCGTCCGCTCGTCCAACTTCGTACTACTCGCGGAGGTTCCAGATGAGTCCCTATTCCCGCCGAGATTTTCTCAAGACTACAGTCGCCGCCACCACCATTGCCGCCGCTGGTGCGCCCACGCTCCACGCAAAGGCAACCGCAACCGACAAAGTCACCCTCGGCCGCTCCGGCGTCTCCGTCACGCGCCTCGCTTTCGGCACCGGAACCAACAATGGCTACGTACAGGCCGCCCTCGGCCAAAAGGAATTCAACCGCCTCGTCGCCTACGCCTATGAGCACGGCATCCGCTTCTTCGAGACCGCCGAAGCCTACATGACCCCCGCCATGCTCGGTGAGGCCCTCAAGCCATACCCGCGCGAGAGCTATGTCCTCATGAGCAAAGTCACCACCAATGACGGCGATCCACACAAGCGCTTCGACGACATGCTCAGCACCATGCAGACGCCGTACTTCGACATCATGCTGCTCCACTGGCAGCACACGGCAGACTGGTGGTCCACCACCAAGCAATGGCAGGACGGCATCGAGGCATTTCAATCACAGAAGAAAATCGTCTCCCGTGGCGCAAGCTGCCACGGCCTTCCCGCACTCCGCCAGGTTCCCGGCAACCAGTGGCTACAAGTCTCCCTCATGCGCATGAATCACAACGGCACGCGCATGGACGGCACCAGCTACATGGATGGCAACAACCCGTCGAACCGCGATGAAGTCGTAGCCCACGCCCAACAGATCCGCAAAGAAGGCATGGGCCTCATCGGCATGAAGCTCGTCGGCGGTGGCCAGTTCGACAACAGCCACGAAAACCGCGCCGCAGCCATGCGCTTCGCCTTCCAGACCGGCGGCGTACAAGCTGTAACCGTAGGCTTCAAAAGCACGCAAGAAATCGACGAAGCTATCAGCAACCTGAACCTCGCGCTCGCTTAAACCCCGGCTTGACTCCTATTCCCGTGCAGCGCTAACGTAGCCTTACACGGGAAAGGAGGATGATCCAGCCTATGAAATTTGATTTACTGAGTAGTTTGGTACGTGAGGTGACTGAGGCCTAGGGCATCGCGCCCCAGACCCCAGGTAAGCTCCCGGCGGAACCCTCCGCAGGGCCCTGGCACTCGCGGCAGCGCGATGGCCTTAGTCCAATCCCAACAGTTCACCGGCAACGGCCTGGGAAACTCTTCCAGGCCGTTGTTGTTTCTCAGATCAGACCGCCCAAGCGCCGCAGCCGAATCGCCGCAGCCACACAAATCGCCGCAAACACCAGTCCCAGCCACAACTCCGGATTCGCCAGAAAGTGAAGCGGCGTTAGATGCGGCATCACGCCCAGAGCCACGCCGCCCCTGCTGCTCACCATATCCTCTGCAGAACTTCCCGACAGCCGCTCCCTCAGCAGGGAAAACACATTCGAAGTACCAAAGGCAATCTTCTCCACAATGCCCGCAATGATCGGCGGCACAACCGCCCATAAAAGCGGCGCGCGCTTCGCCCAAGCGGAAACTACCATCGCATAGCCATAAATCGGCGCATACCAGAGCGCATGAATCGTCACCAGGTGGTAGAGCGCCATCAGCCAGGCCTGCGCCATGTTCATTTCCCCCAGCCCAGCCGCCGCGCTCTGCCCAGTCGCCATCTGCGTTACGGCTTGAATCAGCAGAATCACGATGTCCGTAGCGACAATCAGCGCCATAGTCACCGCCGGCAGAACCACCACCGGAATCGTTATCTTCGCCAGCACCGTCGTCAAATCGGAGACCGGCAGCGACTTCCAGAACAGGATGCTGCGATCCTGGCGTTCCCCATGCAGCGTGCCCAGGCAATAGAACACAGCCGCCAGGAAGGAGACGCCCATAATCGCAAACAGCGACACCGTGTACACTCCCCCATTCACATTCACGTTGTGCTGCTCAACCCCGTTGGCCGTCACCACCGTTCCGAACTGAAACGTTCCGTGGGCAGCCGCGCCAAGAATAACTCCCAGGATCACAAACACAGCCACAGCAGCCGGAGCCAGGAAGACTCCGCGATTCTCCCACAGCTCGCGCCGCACACTCCAGTAATAGCGCCTGCCCGGCGAAATAGCCGACTGCTCAGCCACATGCGTAGCCACCTGCAACTCGTTCACAGAGTTCGATTGCGTGCTCATTGGATCACTCCCCGCAAGGAATTTGCGGAACCCGCTCCACCGCTGATTACAGCCACAAACACATCCGCAATACTCGGCGTGCGAACCTCGCCCAACTCTGTGAGCTGCTTGCGATCCACCCCGGCAAACAGCATAGTGCTCCGCCCCAAAACCTCGCGTTCGTAAATCGGCTTCATCGCCCGCGCCGCAGCCACATGCTCCGACCCAACAGCAGCCTCCACATACCGCGCATCAAACTCTTCCATGCTGTGGTTCAGCACAATCCGCCCACCATTCAAAAACATCACATCCGTCAGGATGTTCTGAATCTCTTCCACCTGGTGCGTAGTCACCACAATCGTGCGATTGCCATCAAAGTAGTCATTCAGCAGCGAATCGTAAAACTGCTTGCGATAAAGCAAATCCAGTCCCAGCGTAGGTTCATCCAGCACCAGCAACCGCGCATCAATCGCCATCACCAACGCCAGGTGCAGTTGCGCCACCATCCCCTTCGACAACTCCCGCACACGGCTCGTCCGTTTGATGGAAGTCCTCGCCAAAAAACCTTCCGCCTTCGCGCGATCAAAGCGCGGATGCACGCCCGCCACATAATCCAGCGCCTGCGAAACCCGCAGCCAGCGTGGCAAAATCGCCACGTCTGCAATAAAACAAACCTCGCGCATCAACTCGTCGCGCTGCGTCCACGGATTCAGCCCCAGCACCCGCAGCTCGCCCTCAAACGGAGCCAGCCCAAGAATCGCATTCAGCGCTGTCGTCTTCCCCGCACCGTTCGGACCAATCAACCCCACAATTCGCCCTTCCTCCACGGAAAGGTCCACACCAGCCAACGCTACCGTCGCGCCATATCTCTTGCCCAGTCCATGTGCCTCAATCAATGCCATAGCTCAGCGCGTCTCCTTTCTCGAATCCGAACTACCATTCCCCTCAACCGCCTTGCTACTCGGCGAGCTCAGCAGCTCCTTCACACTCAGCCCCAGCCGCTGAATCGTCGCATAAACCCTCGGCCAATCCTCATCGAGAAACTTCCTGCGCTCCTCTGCCAGCAGCACAGCGCGCACATCCGTCTTCACAAACATCCCAAGCCCCCGTCGCGTCTCCACCAGACCCTCATCCGCCAGCTGCTGATAGCCCTTCAGCACCGTCAGCGGATTCACCCGGTACTCGGCCGCCACCGTACGCACAGAAGGCAGCCCATCGCCTTCCTTCAACGCGCCATCCAGGATCAGCGCAACCACGCGGTCGCGAAGCTGGCGGTAAATCGGCTGATTATTGTTCCACTCAATGTCCATACGCCTTCCGAAAATCTTCCCTTGTTTCTGCAATTGCAACGTAACCGCTGCGCAGCCTCATGTAGCTCACTACTGCACCCGGTTTCCAGTGAACCCGCGCCAAATCCATAACCGGACGAACAATAGCATGCGACACAAACTCAGCAGTCTCTTCCGCCGTGCCATCACACATCCCAGTCAGAGTGCTAAACCGTTCTAAAGACTCCTGAATGGAGAACTGAGCAGCCGACACTGCGGAAACCATCAACAGCACGCCCAACACAACCCGAAATATCGATTCCATCTCCCCTCCTCGACTTGGATTTAGGCCGAGCAGAGCAATATTTACAGTTATACATAACTACAACACTAAATATCTGTCAACAGTATTTTGTAAAAAAATAGCCGCGGCTATTCCCCGCGGCCTTCCATCCGTTTTGAATCGCGAATCAACCTCCCGCAATCGCCCCAATCACCAGTAGCGGCTCTTTCCCCTCAACAACCGCTCCCGGCAACTCCGCATCCATCGGCATCAGCGAAACATCTTCCTCGCAGGCAAAGAACCGCAGAAACGCTCTTCGCACCAACGTATCGTGTTCCCGAATCGTCCCCCGCAGCATCGGATACTTCGCCTCAAGCGCATCCAGCACGCGTCTGATCGTCACCGGCTCCGCAACCTCAAGCTCAATCTCCGTGCCCGCTCCCGACAGCGTCCGCAAATGATAAGGAATCACCACCCGAATCAAAGCGTCTGCACCTCAACCGAAAGCACCGCCGGCAAATCATGCACAACCGCGCGCCACGTGTCGCCGCCATCCGGCGAAACATACACCTGCCCGCCCGTCGTGCCAAAGTAAACACCGCAATCCTCCAGCCGATCCACCGCCATCGCATCGCGCAGCACATTCACATAACAGTTTTCCTGCGGCAGTCCCTTGGTTAGCGGCTCCCACTCATTGCCGCCGCTCCGGCTGCGATACACCTTCAGCGATCCATCCAGCGGAAAGTGCTCCGAGTCACTCTTGATCGGCACCACGTAAACCGTCTCCGGCTCATGCGCATGCACATCAATCACAAACCCAAAATCCGTCGGCAGATTCCCACTCACCTTCTCCCACTGGTCGCCCGCGTTGTAGCTGCGCATCACATGCCAGTGCTTCTGCATAAACAGCACACCCGGCTTCGCCGGATGCATCGCAATATGATGCACGCAATGCCCCACCTCAGCCTCGGGCTTCGGCATAAAGTCTGATACCAGCCCCTTGTTAATCGGCTTCCAGCTCTTCCCGCCGTCATCCGTCCTGAAAGCCCCTGCCGCTGAAATCGCAATATACATCCGCTCCACATTCGTCGGATCCAGGATGATCGAGTGCAGACACATCCCGCCCGCACCCGGCTGCCAGTCCGGCCCCGTCCCGTGCCCGCGCAGCCCGCTCAACTCCTGCCAGCTCTCGCCGCCATCGGTACTCTTGAACAGCGCCGCATCCTCCACGCCCGCATACACTGTCTTCGCATCCGTCAACGAAGGCTCCAGGTGCCACACCCGCTTAAACTCCCACGGATGCTGTGTCCCGTCATACCACTGGTGCGTAGTCAACTTGCGGCCAGTCTCACCCGAAGTGTCATACACAAACCTGTTACTTACCTTCGGCGGAAACGTAGCTGCAGCATCCTTCGCATCACCGCCCGGCTGAAACCAAGTCTTCCCGCCATCGGTTGACGTCTGCAAGACCTGCCCAAACCAGCTGCTGGTCTGCGAAGCATAAATCCGGTCCGGGTCCACCGGCGAGCCTTTCATGTGGTAAATCTCCCACCCCGCAAAAAATGGCCCGCTAACATCCCACTTCTCCCGTTTCCCGTCAGAAGTAAGAACAAACGCACCCTTGCGCGTCCCCACCAGCACCCGAACCTTGCTCATAATGGCCCTCCGACCTCAACTTATGTTGATATGCACTTAATTCACAACCCGCCCATTTTTCCCCATCCCCGTCACACATGACAAGCCTCTTTCCCAACTTTTCATCTCCATATCGAATCCGGTGCGAGCAAAACATATTGAACCGCAGTGAATCGAAGCAAAAGTATTTGCTGTTGTTTTTGTCTTTGCTTTTCCTCGTCCCTTGTCCCTGCTTCCTTATCCCTCGGTTCCATCCACTAAACTGGAATTGAGCCACTATGTCCTTCATCAGCCTTTTTGGAAGCCTCAACGAACCCGAAAAACCTGAACGCAGCCCTGAGCCCGAAGCGCCTGAAGGCGAGAAGAAAAACTTCTTCAGCCGCATGCGGGAAGCTGTAACCCGCACCCGCGAGTCCTTAGGCTCCAAAATCGAAGGCATCGTCGCCATCACCCGCACCGTCGACGAGTCGGCTCTCGAAGACCTCGAAATGGCGCTTCTCTCCAGCGACATCGGCGTGCAGACCACCACCGAAATCCTCGACGTCCTCCGCGACCGTGCCAAGCGCCAGGCCATTGAAGGCGGCGAAGAGCTCCACTCGCTCCTCAAGGAGCAAATCAAGGCAATCCTCGAAGCCCCCATCAAGCCCATCCCGCAGCCAGCCGAACCACCTAAGGTAATTTTCCTAGTAGGCGTCAACGGAGCCGGCAAAACCACCACCAGCGGCAAGCTGGCCGCATGGTCGCAATCGCAAAACCGCACCGCCCTCCTCTGCGCAGCCGACACCTTCCGCGCCGCCGCCATCGAGCAACTTGAAGTCTGGGCCGCCCGCTCCGGCGTAGAAATCATCAAGACCCGCCAGGGTGGTGACCCCGCAGCCGTCCTCTACGACGCAGCCTCCGCAGCCAAAGCCCGCAACATCGCCGACCTCTACGTCGACACCGCCGGCCGCCTCCATACCAAGACCGGCCTCATGGACGAGCTCGACAAAATGCGCCGCACCGCCGCCCGCTTAATACCTGAAGCGCCACATGAAGTTTTGCTCGTAATGGACGCCACCACCGGCCAGAACGGCCTCCAGCAGGCCCGCCAGTTCACCCAGGCAGCAGGCGTTACCGGCATCGTCCTCACCAAGCTCGACGGCACCGCCAAAGGCGGCATCGCCGTAGCCATCGCCCGCGAACTCAACCTCCCCGTTCGCTTCGTAGGCGTAGGCGAAAAGATGACCGACCTCTTAGAATTCAGCCCCGAGGCCTTCGTAGATTCCCTCCTCGGCTAACGCATTTGAGGTGCAGAAGCACCGCATAGTATCTTGCGGTATCAAGCAAAGGAGGCATAATCGTGACCGCAACCCTCACGCCCGCCTCCCTCCACCATCACACCTGCTCCGCCATGAACACCCGTTTCTCCATGGTGCTCATCGGCGTCGAGCGTGACCAAGCCGAATCCCTCTTCCAGTCCACCGAGCAGCAACTTCACCAGCTCGAATTCCTGATGAGCCGCTTCCATCCCCAGGGCGCTCTCACAGAACTCAACGAATTCGCCGCCGGGCGCCCCGTCGCTCCTCCGGAAGAACTCTGGCAAATCCTCCTGCAATGCCGCCAGTACTGGCAACAAACCAACGGAGCCTTCGACATCACCCTCCGCCCGCTGCAAAACCTCTGGCACAACGCCCAGAAGCGCAACATGGAGCCCACCGAAGGCCAGCTCGCCGTCGTCATCCCCCAAACCGGCTTCGACAAACTAGTCTTCAACGAAGCAGCCCACACCATCCAGTTCCTCGCCCCAAGGCTCACCCTAGACCTTGGCGGATTCGGCAAAGGCTACGCACTCGACCGGGTCGCACAAACCCTCCGCGCAGCAGGCGTTCAACAAGCTTTCCTCAGCTTCGGCGAAAGCTCCATCACCGTCCTCGGCACACACCCACACGGTCCCTCATGGCCCATCGGCATCCCCAACCAGTTCAACCTCGCCGAGAACCTACACACCTTCGCCCTCAAAGACGCATCTCTCTCCACATCCGGAGCCAGCCCCAACAACCAGAACCAAACCCTCATTATTAGCCCAGCAACAGCCCGCCCCATCCCCGGCTATCGAACCCTCTCCATCGCAACATCCTCCGCGACAGAAGCCGAAATCCTTTCTACGGCTCTGACCGTTATCCCAATCCAAGACCGGAAAAAGATCATAGAAAAATTTCCCAACGTCCAAGCAGGCATCGAAATCGTCTACAACAACGAAATCCCAAACACAAACCCAATCCCAATCAGGCCACATGGAATCTAACAACTCCGAACTCTCCCTCACCGCCACTACGCCCCGCTCCGGCCGCCGCGAGTTCCTCAAGCAACTCGCCACCGTCCTCGGCGCCTCCGCCATCCTTACCGACATGCCCTGGTGGCAGCCGCTCCAGGCGCAGCCCGCCAGCGAGTCGCCCTCCGATCGCGTCCGTCTCGCCATCATCGGCGTCGGAGACCGCGGCAACCTGCACCTCGAACAGCTCCTCCGCACCCCCGGCGTAGAAATCGCCGCCCTCTGCGACGACTACCCGCCGCATCTCCAAAAAGGCCTCGCTAAAGTCCCCACAGCCAAGGGCTACTCCAACTACCAGGATGTCCTGAACAATCCCAGCATCGACGGCGTCATCCTCGCCGTGCCTCTCTACCTGCACGCCAAGCTCTGCCTCGACACCTTCTCAGCGCACAAGCACGTCTACCTCGAAAAAAGCATGGCCTTCACCATCGAGGAGTGCCAGTCCATCGCCGACGCCTACCGCGGCAGCACCAAGGTCTTCCAGATCGGCCACCAGCGCCTCTACAGCCCTATCTTCCTCCGCGCCTATGAGCTCATCCAGGCCAATGCCATCGGCCAGGTCACGCAAATCCGCGCCTACTGGCACCGCAACGGCAACTGGCGCCGCCCTGTTCCCTCGCCCGACCCGGACTACTCGCTCGAACACCGCATCAACTGGCGCCTCTACCGCCAATACTCCTGCGGCCTCATGACCGAGCTAGCCTCCCATCACATCCAGGTAGCCAACTGGTTCCTCAAAACTCACCCGCTCAGCGTCACCGGCTCCGGAGCAATTAATTACTGGAAAGACGGCCGCCAGCTCTATGACACCGTCAACCTCGTCTACCGCTATCCCAACGGCACGCATCTCGTCTACGACTCCCTCATCAGCAATGCTTTCTATGGCATGGAAGTGCAGGTCATGGGCCCCAAGGGCACCATCGAAGCCGAAGCCGGCAAGCTCTATTCCGAAAATCCGCCGCCCGCTCCAGGCATCATCCAGCTCATTAACCATATCGAGCACGGCCTCTTCGAAACCGTTCCCATCGGCGGAGCAAGCTGGGCTCCCGACCTCAAGAAGGACACAAAAGGCAGCCAGCTCCTCACCGCCACCATCAAGGACGACGGCACAGCCTTGGCACTCGCCGCCTTCGCCAGCGCCATCCGCCAGAACAAGCCCATCCCCATCATGATGGAGCAAGCCTGCCACGCCGGCATCGCCGCCCTCATGGGCCAAACCGCCATGGAACAAGGCCGCGAAGTCACCTGGCCGGAAGGATTCCGCATATGAGCCGCATCGCAAAAGAAATCGTCCTCTTCCTCTTCTGCGTTGTCGTCGCATTCCTCATCAATGCATGGTCCATCGCTACATATCACACACAATGGAGCGAGCTCTTCACGACGTTCCACATCACACTCGCCCTCGCGCTGGTGTTCTATGTGCTGCTGGCTCTGCTTCGCATTTTCATCTTTGTGCTTCGCCGACTGCTCATCCGCAACCCCGCCTGAGAACCGGGCGGCGTTCGCTTTCGGACAGCTACGCGTGTTCCGCGCAGTGGGGTCGATTCCGGAGCGGTTTGTTTTGTGTGGGGTAGCGGCGTTTGCACAGCGGCTGTGCAGTTTCTTTATTCTTGATTTGTGCAACTGTGCAGAGGACAGGGTGCAGGGTACCGCGTACAGGAGACAGTGGATTGTGCCGGGTGCCTGCTGCATTGGTTGATCCTTTCTGTGGGGTAAAAACAGAACGGCCCGATTCCGTGGGAATCGGGCCGTTTCTTCTGCTCATTTTGAGTGTGGCATAAACGAGCGTAATTCACCGCAAAGTTTTTCCACAGATTGGAGATTTATTTTTGATGCGTGAGTGAGAGTGCTATTCCACGTCCGAAACATGGACGACGAACGCCCAGCAATCGTCATTCACTACGCAGCGCCACAGCCGGGTCCACCCGCATTGCGCTCCTTGCCGGAATCAACGTCGCCGCAAATGCCACCAACCCAAGCAGCAGCGTCACCGCAACATAAATCCACGGATCATACGCCGAAACCCCAAACAGCAGCCCGCGCAGCATCCGTTCCGCCGCCAGCGCAGAACCAAGCCCCAGCACGCCACCCAACACAATCAGCCGCAGTCCTTCCCCGGCAATCAGCCTGAGAATGTCCATCCGCGTAGCCCCCAGCGCCATGCGAATCCCCGTCTCCAGCGTCCTCTGCGCTGCAATAAACGCAATCACGCCGTAAAGCCCAATCACCGCCAACACCATTCCGCACACGGCAAAGAAGCTCACCAGCGCAGCCTCAAACCTCGGCCTGTCCGCCAGCCGCGCCACCGTCTGCGTCAGCGCGTTTACTTCCACCGGAGCCGTCGGATCCAGCTTCGCAATCTGCGTCCGCAGCCACGGAGTCACCACGGAAGGCGGCAAACTCGTCTCCAGCAAAAACACGCAATGCCGGGTCATGCTTTCTGGATGATGATTGGTCCATAGTTCGTATAGCTCAGGCTCATCCTGCCCTGTCAGCCCGGCATTCTTCACATCCCCAGCCACGCCCACAACCGTAAACACCGGCCCATCCACCACAAAGTGCGGGTTGTAGTTTGCAAACTGGATATGCTGTCCAATCGCATCCCCCTGCGGAAACAGCCGTGCCGCAAGCTGCTTGCTCAAAATCATGAAGTCGCCGTTCTCACTTCGCTCGCCTTCCGTAAATCCGCGGCCCTGCAAAATTGGAATATTCAACACGCGAAAATACTCCGGCGTCACCAGCCTCTCCACCACTGTTCCGCCTGTGCTCTGCGGAATCGGCGGCCTGCCCATCACGAAGATATCCGCATAGCGTGTGCCGTTATGCCAGCTATCCGCATCCGGAGGCATGGAGTTGCTGATGCTCACCGCCGTCACTCCCGGCAACTGCCGCATCGCCGCCTCGGCACGCAGATAAAAGTCCATGTAATCGCGGCTCCCCTGGTAGCGCGATTCCACAAGTGGAACGCGCACGCTCAGCACATTTTTCGTCTGCATTCCCAGATCCTCGCGCTGCAAGTTCCAGAAACTCTTCGCAAATAATCCTGACCCCGCCAGCAGCACAACACTCGCTGCAATCTGCACCGCAACCAGCAGCCGCCGCATCCGCACATGCGCGCCGGAACTTGCAGCCCGCGTAGTCAACGCAATCGCCCGCGGCTTTTCGAGAGCAGGCACAACCCCACACACCGATGCACAAACCAGTGCGAGCAGACCTGCAAAAGCAACGATTCGCAAATCGAGCCGCGCATTCACCAAGAACGGAACTCCTGACGGCGCAATCGCAATAAAAGCCCTCAGCAGAATCTCCGCCAGCGCGCACCCAAGCGCCATGCCCGCAATCGCCAATAGCAGAGCTTCGGTCAGCGTCTGCCTCACCAGCCGCAACCGCGTAGCTCCCAGCGCCGACCTCACCGCAAGCTCACGCTCCCGCGCTGCGCCACGCGCAGAAAACAAGCTCGCCACATTCGCGCAAGCAATCAACAAAACGGCAAGCGCCGCTCCCAGCAGCACCCACGCCGCCCGGTATGCCTCCTGCATCTGCCGGTCGCGAATCGACCGAATCTGCAAATGAAACTCATTCCGGAACTCCGCCGGAATCCACGCTTGCGTCTGGTGAAAGAGCGGGTCCATCTCCGCTCGTGCTTCCACAAGACTCACTCCCGGCTTCAACCGAGCAAAAGCCCACATCGGCACACCAATGCCTGCATTCACCGTGTGCTGCGCCGCAATATCAACCTGCGCCGGCACCAAAATATCAGCAGCCTGCATCCTCGGCATCTCAAAGTCCGCCGGCAACACACCGATAATCCGCACCGGCTTGCCATCCATCTCAATCTGCTTGTTCAACACATCCCGCGAGCGGTTATAGCGAGCCAGCCACAACGCATCCGAAATCAGCGCCGATTGCGGAGCACCCGGTACATCTTCCTCCGGAACAAAACCCCGCCCCAACACAGGCGTTACACCCAGCACCGAAAGAAAATTCCCAGCCACCGCCGCGCAATGCAACCGCACCGGGTTCGAATCCGCGAGATTGCACTCCCCCACGCCCCGCTCAAATGTCATCGCCTCAAACGGCTTCTGATTATTGCGCCACTCAAAGTAAAACCCGCCCAGCGTGAACTCCTGCTTCTCCAGCGGCTGCGATAACCCAATCGACATCAGCCTGTCATCCTGCGCATACGGCAGCGCCCGAAACAAAATACGGTCCACCACGCTGAACACCGCAGTTGTCGCGCCAATGCCCAACGCAAGCGTCACCAGCACCGTCGCACTGAAAAGCAGGTTCCGCCGAAACCCACGCAGTGCATAGCGAACATCCTGCCCAACTGTATCCAGCCACCACCCTGGCCGCTACTCATTGACCTGCTCTCGCGCCCGCTCCACGCCGCCAAATTCAATCAGCGCCTGCCTGCGCGCTTCAGCCGGGTCCAGTCCGACAGCAATTCTCGCGGCAATCGACTCTTCCAAGTGAAATTGCAGCTCCTCATCAACCTCGTCACGCCTCTTGCGAAAAATCAAAAATTTCAACCGCGTCAGCCATTCCATCATCATGACGCCGCCTCCGCTACCCGGCCCAGTACCAGCGCAATCGCGCCGGAAAGCCGCTCCCATGTCTCCAATTCCGTCTTGAGCTGCTTCTTTCCAGCCGCAGTAAGCCGATAATATTTCGCCCGCCGGTTATTCTCCGAGTTGCCCCACTCCGCCTGGATCCACCCCTTGTATTCCAGCCGGTAAAGCGCCGGATAAAGCGACCCCTGCCCAATCTGCAACACATCCTTCGACATCTGCTGAATCCGCAAGGCCACGCCCCACCCATGCATTGACCCCTGCGCCAGAGTCTGCAAAATCAACATGTCCAGCGTTCCCTGCAACAAATCATTTGGCTGCGGCATATTTCCCTCGACATTCGACAACAGAAATAAATCTACACCTGTCGAATGTCAAGGGGAAAGGCACGCGCCCATTCTCCGCTCTCCAACCGTCCGCATATTTGTTTCCAAAAATCCTTATGCGTTCCCATATTGCGCTCCCCACTCGCTGGATATATATTGATTCCCAACACTTTTACTACCTCCCTTTTTGCTGCCGTTTCTGTTCCAGAAAGACCTTTTCCAAGGCCCGCAGCAAGTCCGCATGGCCAACACCATCCCTCCAACCGTCCGTCCCCGGACGCCATTTGCACGTTTACATCACCTTCACTGTCATGAATCGAGAAAAGTTGTCTCCCGCAGTCCTGTCCGCATTCGCCGCATCCCTCGCGCTCTGTACCATCGCTGCGCCGGCGCTCCTGCCTGCACAGCAATCCGCGCCCCAACCCGCACCCGCAATCGTTCAGCCCGGAGCGCCCGGCTCCTCCAACAAAACTCTCAGCACCTCTGCAGCCAACGCCGGCGAAACCCCCAGACCACCTTCCAAAGCAGACGTCGATTTCATGCAAGGCATGATCATGCACCATGGACAGGCGGTTGAAATGACCGAGCTGCTCAAAACGCACTCCAAGGATCCGGACGTGCAAGCGCTGGGAAAGAAAATCGACATCTCGCAAACCACGGAGATCAACTGGATGAAGCAATGGCTCACCGAGCGCAACCTTCCCATTGATCCCATGGCCGGCATGGACATGAAGGACATGAAGATGGACATGCCCATGATGCCCGGCATGCTCACCGCCGCGCAGATGGACGCGCTCCGCAAAGCTTCGGGCCCGGAATTCGACCACCTCTTCCTCACCGGCATGATCCAGCACCACACCGGAGCGCTCACCATGGTCAAAGAGCTCTTCGCCAACCCCGGCGCCGGCCAGGACCCCTACCTCTTCGACTTCGCCAACGACGTTGATAACACCCAGCAAGCAGAAATCGACATCATGCGCCACATGCTTAAGGAGAGACAATGAACTGCCTCACTTCCTTCACCAAACGCAAACTAGCCCTCTTCGCGTTCGCAGCCGCCAGCCTCTGGACATATCAAGCCGCAGCACAAACACCCGCCACGCACTCTGAGGTCAAAGCCGCGCCCAAGCCGCCCAGCGTCTTCGTCAACCCGCGCTCTGACTCCAGCGACCCGCGCGTTGGCCTCAAAGGCGGACTCTACGACGCAGCGACCGCCATCTCTGGCATGGAGCTCGTCCTCACCACTCCCAAACCCGCCGGCTTCGCTCCTGACCTCGACTCCATCAAGGCTGTCGACGCCACGCCTCCACCGGCACCCGTCGATCCTGACGCCCCACGCCCGCGCGGAGCCATGATGATGGGCGCGCCCAGTGGTCCCCGCGCTAACTATGGCGGAACCAACTCTGATCTCGCCTTCAACTCCAAGTACCTCTTCAACGGCAATTACAACGGCGTCAACATCTATGACATCTCCGACCCGTCACACATGTCGCTCGTCACGTCCATCATCTGCCCCGGCGGACAAGGTGATGTCTCGGTCTACAAGAATCTCCTCTTCATGTCCGTAGAAGCCGCCAACGGCCGCATGGACTGCGGCACGCAGGGCTTCCCCGTCCCCGCAGGTGCTGAAGCTCCCAAGCCACCCACACCCACCGGCGATGCAGAAAAAGACCGCGCCGCCATGATGGCCTTCCGTATGCGCCAGCCACCCGCCAGCAAAGACCGCGTCAAGGGCGTCCGCATCTTCGACATCTCCGACATTCACAACCCCAAGCAGATCGTCGACGTGCAGACCTGCCGCGGCTCGCACACGCACACCCTCGTCATCGATCCCAAGGACAAGGACAACGTCTACATCTACGTCTCCGGCTCCGCAGGCGTACGCCCGTCTGAAGAGCTCGCTGGCTGCTCCGGCGGCGATCCTGATAAGGACCCCAACACCGCCGTCTTCACCATCGTCGTCATCCAGGTGCCGGTCGCACATCCTGAGCTGGCCAAGGTCGTCAACAGCCCGCGCATCTTCATGGATGAAGCAACCGGCAAAGTCAACGGCCTCTGGAATGGCGGCAACCACGGCGAAGGCACGCAGACCACCTCCGCAACGCGTGGCTGCCACGACATCACCGTCTACTCATGGCTGGGCGTAGCCGGCGGCGCATGCTCCGGCAACGGCATTCTTTTGGACATTTCGGACGTGGTTCATCCGAAGCGCTTAGACGCCGTGACAGATCCCAACTACGCCTTCTGGCACTCCGCCAACTTCTCGAACGACGGCAAAACCGTCCTCTTCACCGACGAGTGGGGCGGCGGCGGCCAGCCTCGCTGCCGCGCAACGGACCCCATGGCCTGGGGCGCCGACGCCATCTTCTCCATCACGCCGGACAAGAAGTTGAAGCTTGACGCCTACTACAAAATGCCCGCGCCGCAAACCCTCAATGAAAACTGCGTCGCCCACAACGGCTCCATGATCCCCGTCCCCGGCCGCAACATCGAAGTGCAATCGTGGTACCAGGGCGGCATCTCCATCATGGATTACACCGACCCTACGCACCCCTTCGAAATCGGCTACTTTGACCGTGGTCCGGTCGACGATAGCCGTCCCGCCATGGGCGGCCAGTGGTCCACCTACTACTACAACGGCTACATCTACGGCTCGGAGATCGCCCGCGGCACCGACGTCCTCAAGCTGGTCCCGTCGAAGTATCTCACCCAGGCTGAAATCGACGCCGCCGCCCAGGTCTACCTCCCTGAGCTCAACGTCCAGAACCAGCCGCACATCGACTACCCCGAAACCTTCGCCACCGCCAAGGCCTACCTCGACCAGCTGGCCCGTGGTGACAGTCTCAGCGCGGACAAGATCACGGCCATCAAAGCCAATATCGAAGCCAAAAACGCAAAGAAGCTGAAGGCCGACGCCAAGACCGCCGAAAAGGCATCCGCTACTGCCAAAACCCCGGCAGACGCCGACCGCCTCAAGGCACTTGCGAAGATCCTCTCCAACCCCACCGCTGCAGCGGCAGCCCCCAAGGCCGGCATGTAATCCCGCCGGCAACTCCAGCAACCCAGAAGGAGCGTCCGCTTGGGCGCTCCTTCTGCATTAGGCAGTGTCTGATCCCCATAACACCACTCCTGTGACGTAAGTCGCAGCCCTCTGTTCATCCTTCCGTTTACTCTTCCCTCGAAAGAAGGAAGAAGACCATGGAAACCCCTGCACTGAACCCCATCGCTCCCCGGCCAAAGAAAAAGCTTCACCGCCGCGCTCTCTCGGACCATTCCCAGCGCATCCGGCACACCGTCCAGTGGATTTTTCTCGCCCTCAATGCATGGATCGGCATACAGTTCCTGCTCTGGGTTCTCTCTCTTGAGCACCCAAGCAGTTGGAGCGTGCCACGCCCCTCAGGAGTGGAAGGCTGGCTCCCCATCGCCGGACTGATGAACGCAAAATACCTCTTCGTTACTGGCCGCATTCCGGCTATTCATCCCGCGGCCATGTTTCTCTTCCTGATTTTCGTGGCCATCAGCCTGCTCTTCAAAAAGGCCTTCTGCGCGTGGCTCTGCCCCATCGGCACGCTCTCGGAAAATCTCTGGAAGCTCGGCCGCCGCATCTTCCGCCGCAATCTGCAGTTGCCCAAATGGGCTGACATTCCATTGCGCGGACTGAAATACCTGCTCCTCGCATTCTTCGCCTTCATCATCGGCACCATGTCAGCCGAAGCCCTCGAAGACTTCATGACCTCGCCCTACGGCATCATTGCCGACGTCCGCATGCTCAACTTCTTCCGCGACATCAGCGTAACGGGAGCAGTAATCGTCTCCCTGCTCGTGCTGCTCTCCATGCTGATTCAGAACTTCTGGTGCCGCTATCTCTGCCCCTACGGCGCTCTTCTCGGGCTCGTTTCTATCCTCAGCCCTGTCAAAATCCGCCGCGACACCGAGGCATGCATCGACTGCGCCAAATGCGCCCGCGCCTGCCCCATGCAGCTCCCCGTAGACAAGCTGGTGCAGATTCGCTCAGCGGAGTGCAGCGCATGCCTGCTCTGCGTAACCGCCTGCCCCGCGGACAACGCGCTCCAATTTGCCCTGCCACCCCACGCAGCGGAAACCGCCGCCGAGCGCTGGTACCGCCGAGCCCTGCCCCCGGCCCGCATCGCCTTCGTATTGGCCATCCTCTTCTTCGCAGTGGTTTTTTACGCCAAGGCCACGCACCACTGGCAATCTGAAATTCCACAGCACGTCTACGCGCACCTGGTTCCACGCGCCAATGAAACCAACCACCCCGGCCCGTAAAGCCAAGTGCCGGGTCCTCCATCCATTCGTCGGTGCATTTTTGCCGAGCGGATGGAACAGCTCTCCCACCAGGCAGTGTCTGACGAATCGGATTCGTCGTGTTTGTGTCAGGGCACGACTTTAGTCGTGCCGAACCGAAGCCACAATTTTTGTTGGACTTTAGCCCCCGTTTGACCGGCTGCTTCCGCGCACGGTGCCGGAGTTATCCTAAAGAGTCCAGCAGATCACACTGGAAGAGAGTGAATATGTCTGAAGAAACCGCTGTAAAACTTGCAGAAACCTCGCAAACCGAAGCCGGCGCCGCACCTGTGGCAACCATCGCCACGCTGGGCAAATACGAAGGCCAGTCCGTCATCCTTAACGGCTGGCTCTACAACCTGCGCGAGAGCGGCAAGCTGCTCTTCCCCATCTTCCGCGACGGCACCGGCACCGTGCAGGGCGTAGCGCACATCAAGTCCGTGCCTGCAGAAGTCTTCGAATCCCTGAAGGGCCTCACGCAGGAGTCCAGCGTCATCGTCACCGGCAAAGTCCGCGCCGACAAGCGGGCACCTGGTGGATATGAGCTCGACGTTGAAAACATCGAAGTCATCCAGCGTGTCCCCGAATCCGATCCCTACCCCATCAGTCTCAAAGAGCATGGCGTCGACTTCCTCATGGAGCACCGCCATCTCTGGGTGCGCAGCCCGCGTCAGTCGGCCATCCTCCGCATCCGTGCCGAAATCATGCGCGCTGCCGCGGAATACTTTGATACCAACGGATTCATCCGCACCGATCCGCCCATCCTCACCCCGGCCGCCTGCGAAGGCACCTCCACGCTCTTCCCGGTGGACTACTTCGGCGACCCGGCCTTCCTCACGCAATCCGGCCAGCTCTACATTGAGTCGACTGCCTTAGCGCTAGGCAAGGTCTACAGCTTCGGCCCCACCTTCCGCGCCGAAAAATCCAAAACCCGCCGCCACCTCACCGAGTTCTGGATGATCGAGCCCGAAGTCGCCTACTGCGACCTCGACCAGCTCATGACGCTCGCCGAAAATTTCATTTCACATATCGTGCAGAGCGTCATCAAAAACCGCGCAAGCGAGCTGGAAGTCATCGGCCGCGACGTAAAGAAGCTCGAAGCGATTCTGCCGCCCTTCCCGCGCCTGCGCTACGACGAAGCGGTCAAGATGCTCAACGAAGCCCACACCAAGGGCGAGCTTGAAAACCCCTTCGAATACGGCAACGACTTTGGCTCGCCCGACGAAACATGGCTCACGAAGCAATTCGACAAGCCCATCATGGTGCACCGCTACCCCGCCGACGTGAAAGCCTTCTACATGGAGCCCGATCCCGTAGAACCGAAATACGCGCTCTGCGTCGACGTGCTGGCACCTGAAGGCTACGGCGAAATCATCGGCGGCTCGCAGCGCGTAGCCAGCTATGAGCTTTTGAAATCCCGCATCGAAGCCCACAACCTCCCGCTCGAAGCCTTCCAGTGGTACCTCGACCTACGCCGTTACGGCAGTGTCCCCCACGCCGGCTTCGGCATGGGCATCGAGCGCGCCGTCGCCTGGATCTGCGGCCTCGAGCACGTCCGCGAAACCATCCCCTTCGCCCGCATGCTGCACCGCATGTACCCGTAATCCAACTCAACCCAAAATAAAAGAGCGGCGGCCTGATGGCCGCCGCTCTTCTTTGTGCCGCGTGGAAAGCTAGAAGTTAAACCGCGCAGCGATTTCCACCTGCCGTGGCGTGTAAAGGAATGCGCTGCTGTTCGAATTGTTGGGCACCATGAAGCTCTTGGCGCCAGTGCCATCCTGCCCGGTATAGGTCGCTGTCGTTCCCGATAGGCTGTACAGGTAGGTGGACTGGAATCCAGTAATGTTCTGGTGGTTGGCAATGTTGAACACATTAAGCATGAGTTGCAGCCCGTAGCGTTCCCGGATCTGGAACTCCTTCTGCACGCGCGCATCGTCCACAATGCGGCGAGGATACCGATAGGTATCGTAGCCAATCTGCGGAATAATGCCGCCGGTATAGCCGGAGCCGTTCCAGCCGCTGGCCAGCGCACCTGTCGGCTTCGCGCTGCTGCTCACGCCTGCCGTAAAGGGCAACCCGTTCTGCATCTGGAAGCTATCATTCAGGCTCCAGCCGTTGGCAATCCACTTCAACGGGTTCGAACCGTGCATGTTCGGGAAGTTGTAGAGAGCATACGCAACAAACCGGTGCGGAACGTTGAACTGCGAATTGCCGTAGTTCACACGGTCATTGCCATACGGGTCGTACCAGGCTTCCGTCGTGCCCTGCGTGTTGGCGTTCTGCGCAAAGTCCAGCGCGTGCGACCAAGTGTAGTTGGCGTCGAACTGGAGGCTCTTGAGCGAACGGTTGAGGATCTCAACCACGAATGCGTTGTAGCTGGAGTTCACATTGCTCACCATCTCCGTAACCGAGCTGAAGTTGAGAGCATTGGAGCCGAGCAGATCCGTGTTGCCATAGGAAGTGTAGACAGGAACCGTGTACTGGCTGCCATTCACGCCCAGCGGTCCACCGCCCTTCGGATCGCCGGCAACCGTGATGGTCTTGGTCGCCACGGTGTTGGGGTTGAGGTTCACGTCCAGGAAGTTAGGCAGATGGCGTCCGAACCCACCCAGGTAGCTGACCGAAAACACTGTGCCATGTCCCGCGGCCTGCTGCACCTGCAGGTCAATTTCCTGAACTGCCGGCAACTTCAAATTCGAAGACAGGAAGTACGAGCTCGGGCAGGACGAGCTGCCGGGCTTGCAAGTGGTCGTGGAAGCCGAGCCAATCACCGTCGGATAGACCGGCGCGTTGGCGGTGTTGTTAAACCACGTGCGACTGAACTGCCCATTGGGGCTGCCAGTTTCCAGACGGATGTTTTCGAGGTTGCCGTTCGTAATGCGGCCGTAGTAGATGCCATAGCCGCCGCGCACCACCGTCCGGCCGTGGCCATACGCATCCCACGAAAAGCCAATGCGCGGGCCAAAGTCCGTGTTGTCGCTGGGATTGTTGGTCAGGCCGTTGTAAGGCTGGAAGCTGCCCACCGTCGAAGTAAGATTTGAGTCCGCGCCCGGAATCGCTTCATGATCCCAGCGCAGACCGAGCTCAAGCGTCAACCGCGGTGAAAACTTCCAGTTGTCTTGCGCAAACACGCCGATATCTATCGTGGAGATGGTGTAGACCGGGTTGCCGAAGCCCTGTATGAAATCGTAGTAGCAGGGATAGTTGCCGACAACCGAGCTGCCGGAGTAGTTCTGCGAAGCGTTCACATCGCAGCCAAGCGCCGTGCCGTTCTTACGGTTCAGCAGGTCGTTAAAGTAGTTGCCGACCCAGTTATAGCTGAAATCGCCGTTGCTCTTGTACGTGTTGTTCATCAAGTCGAAGTTGTGCACAGCATCCACGCCGAACTTGAAGGTATGGTTGCCCTTGCTCCAATAGAGCACGTCACCGATCTGCCACTTGCGCTCATCGGGATACGCAACGCGGTAGGCATAGTACTCGGAGCCTGCGTTGAAGCCATAGTTATAACCAGCCTCAAGCTCGGGAACGTTGCCGCCGTTCGGCGCTGCAATGTCGGCCAGCGTGTAGGGAGTAAAGGGCTGCTGGCCTTCGTCGTTCAGCTCGCGGCCGTACTGGTAGAGCAGCTCGTTGCTGATGTGATCCGTAATAAGGCTGGAGAGTTTCGCCACGCCGTAATCGAGCTTCACAAAGTCGTTGCCCTGCGAATCCTGCGCGTACATATCCGCGGCGCTCGTCTGTACGCCGCCTGGTGAATCCCAGCGCAGCCGGTGATACAGCACGCTCACATGCTCGCGCGGCGTCACCTGCCAGTCGAGCTTCGGCGTGTTGATCTCCTGGTAACCAAAACGCGAAACCTGCCCAAGGTCCGAATTCAGGCCAAGGTCGTTGAGGGCAACAATGCCAGAGCCAAATTCGGAGGTCTGCACATTCGCACTGCCGTTCAACAAAGCAGTCCAGTCATAAGCGGCCTGTGAATAGCTCACGCCCTGGCGCGCAGCCAGAGCGCAGGCATTGGTGTCGTTAATCGCCGTGGAAGATGCACCGCTCAACTGGCCCGTTGCTGTGTTGCAAGTTTCTCCAGCAGCAAGCTGCGGCGAAGGCAGCGTATAGAACTGCGTCGGGTTGTACGGAATGCCTACGACCGGAAAGACGTGTGTGTGCTGGTCATAGGTGTACATCCAGAACAGCTTGTCCTTGATGAGCGGGCCGCCCGCGGTAAAGCCGTAGATCTTGCGCAAATCCTCCGGCTTAATGTGCGAGGTGACGTTGGCGCCGTCCTCAAACGTGGTGATCGTCGTGTAAGGGTTGAAAGCATTCCAGTTGCTCTCGCGCTGATAGAAGTAAGCCTGCCCGTGAATCTGATTGGTGCCGCTCTTGGTCACCGACGTAATCACGCCGCCTGCGGCGCGTCCATATTCCGCCGAGTAAACGCCAGTGTTTACGGCAAACTCGCGCACCGCGCTGCCGGCCGTCGAGTAAGCCTCACGGGTACGTCCGCGTTCTTCCGAAAAGAAGGCCTGGTTGTCATCAGCGCCGTCAATCTCAACGTTGTTCAGCAGCGTACTGATGCCGCGAACGCTAACAAGACCGTAGCCGCTGCCATCCGAAACCACGCCCGGAGTCGTCATGGCCAGGCTCGACCAGCGGCGGTTGTTGATGGGCACATTCTGCAGCGCCACGGTGTTGAGCGCGGAGTTGAAGTCCGGCGAATCCGTATTCACCGCGGGCACCTGCTCACCGCTCACCACCACTTCAGTAGAAGCGGAAGAGAGAGCAAGGTGCGGATCGACCCCGGTCACCTGGCCCACTTGCACAAGCAGGTTGGCGCGATAGGGTGCAAAGCCCTGGGCAGAAACGTTAATGGTATAGCTGCCGGGCTCAAGCAACGGAGCCTTGAAGTAGCCGCTGCCATCGCTGACCAGCTTAACTTCTGCATTGGTGGCATTGCTGTGAATCGTAATCGTCGCCGAGGGCACGATTGCACCGCTCGGATCCTGAACTGTGCCGGCGATAGCACCCTGCGTAGTGCTCTGCGCCCGCACTACTGCGGGGGCAAAACTAATTCCCGCTCCGATCAGCACAAAGCAAACAAGGCTTTCTAGCCTTTGTGACAAAGTCATTGATGGGCTCTCCTAAAAGATGCGGATCCATTCGGACCCATGTTCGGGGCGCAACAAGAAAAACCCCGCGAAAGTGGTTTTATGGTTGGCACGCCGCTTTGTACTCGGCTGCACCACCTGGGGAGGGCTATTGCCTGTACGGCAAACTTGGCTTTCTCTGAGACAACCGTACGGTCTCAGTTGCAGTGTGACCCTTAATAAAAGCTTCACACAGCTGCTTTACGCCAGCGTTAAAGAAATCACAGCACGTTCGGAATGTTCCGCTATCTGAATCCCGGGTTACACTTCCGGCAGGGATTCGAGCCCATAACCACGGAGTCGTGATGCCAACCTATATTGTTCTTCTCCGCGCTGTGAACGTAGGCGGAACCGGCAAGCTATCCATGGAAGATTTCCGCAACCTGTTGGAAGATTTAGGCTTCCGCAACATTAAGACCTACATCCAGAGCGGCAATGCCGTCTTTGACGCCACAGGAAGCGCGGCCAAAGTCACCCAGTCCATCTCGGCAGGCCTTGAAAAGCTTCTTGGTACGAAAGCCGGAGGCGCTCCCATCGGCGTCATCCTCCGCACCCATGAGCAGCTCACCCGTGTCATTTCCGGTAACCCCTTCGCTGCGGAAGCCGCCGCCAACGGCGCGCTGGTCCACGCCGCCTTCCTCGCCGGTCCTGCCGGCAATGAAGCCGCTGCTGCCCTGGCTGCCATCGCCGCCAAGTATCCCACCCGCCGCGACCGCTACCACCTCGCCGGCGACACGATCTACTTCCATTTCCCCGACGGCGCCGGCGAAACCAAGTTCAGCGGCAAAGCCCTCGATAAGGCCCTCGGCGTCACCGCCACCGCCCGCAATTGGAACACCATCCTGAAGCTCCACGAAATGTCCAAACCCAAATAACCAAAGTCAACAGAGGGAAATCAATACAGAGGGAGCAGGGTCTTCAGGCGCCTGGCTGGGGGTCCCCGTGGAACGATCTTTGCTTCGTGGGATGGGTGTTGGTTTTGTCCTTCGAATAGTTCTCTCACGAAGCGAACTCCCGTGCATGGTACGTTCGCGCCTGGCTTACCGAAAACTGTCACCACGCACGAGCGCGGCTCTGCCTTTCGTTACTTCTATTTCGACCAGATCGATGCTGGTTTGGAAGGCCTGTTGGTGTATACGTACGGTGTGAGTATGCAGAACGATCATCTGCAACGTCCGCGGCCCGCAATTGGATTGAATCTGCGCCACGCTTCTGTAATCGCCGCAATATTTCTCGGACTGCATGCACTGTGCATCCTGCTCGCAATGCCCAATACGATGCGTGCATCGTATCCATTCCTGATGCTCGCGCCTTGGCTGGCGCTGGCAGCCTGCTCCTATCGGGCGCGATTCGGTCCGGAGCGGACGCGGTTGGCGTGGAACATGGTTTCAACGGGCATCTTATTATGGGCCTGCGGAATGTTACTGGCAGCATGGGAAGATTTATCAGCACATGCACCACTTGGCGTTGCGTACCTCTCTGACTTCGTTTATTTCCTGTACGGCGTGCCTATCCTGCTGGTGATGTCATGGCCAACAGAGAGTGAGCGCATTCCGCTGCTCCTCTGGTTGGATGGGTTGCAGACAGTGATGACTGCCTGCCTTGTCTACGTAACGCTCTTCTCGGTGTTTCCGTTCGTTCACGAGCAGGCGCAGCCCATTGCGGTAGCATTGCTGGCGAAAACTTATACGATCGAGAACCTGGTGCTGGCCGGTTGCGCCACGGTGCGACTGCTGGCACGTTCGGGTACATCCGAAGAGCGCAGGTTGTATCAGATTGTCACAGGATTCCTATGGCTCTATGCGGTGTGTGCATTCTGGTACAACTACGAACAAATCCGATTGAACGAGCGGGTCGGGTTGTTCGATTTGCTGCCCGACATCCCCTTTGTGGCATTGGGCATCGCCGTTCTGGCGCTTCCGGCACGGAAGTCCTCTGATGAGCGTTCGCTGCAAGGCGTGTTCGCACACCTGATCGATAGCGGCTGTCCCGTAGTTTTTACGCTGGCGATGCTTGCGCTCGGAATGGCCCTGGTGCGACGGCATTTCCTAGTGGGCATAAGCGCAATCGCGGCATCACTGCTGATCTACGCTGTGCGGATGACAGCACTGCAAATGTTCTACAGGCAGTCACAGAGAAACCTGCGCCAGGCACGGGATGAATTGGAGAAGATTTCTTTGACAGACGGTTTAACCGGCGTAGCGAACCGACGCTGTTTCGACCAGATGCTCGACCTGGAGTGGCGTCGTGCGATGAGGTTACGGGAATCATTGACGCTGCTGATGATCGACATTGATCACTTCAAAACGTTGAATGATCGCTATGGGCACCAGGCGGGCGACCAGTGTCTGATCCAGGTAGCGCAAGCTCTGGAAGCCTCTTTGCCTAGGGCTGGCGACCTGCTGGCGCGTTATGGAGGCGAGGAATTTGTGGCGCTATTGGTGGGTACAACACTGGAGGACGGAGAAGGGATTGCCGCAAGGATGCTATCGAATGTGCGTGCTTTAGAGATCGAGAACGTTTCGGCGGCTACTAAGCGGGTGACGATAAGCGTGGGTCTGGTGTCGTTAACGCCGCACGAGCAAATGGTATCCGAACAGATGGTGCGCGCTGCCGACCACGCGTTGTATATAGCGAAAGAAAAAGGGAGGAATCGCGTCGAGATTGGCCATCTCTAACCCGTCCACCACGATTCAACGGAAAAACTTTGCGGTGAATTATGCACCTTTATGTCACCATAGAATCACCGAATCGAAAGAGACAGCAGGGGGTGCCCCCTCCCCCCCCCTCAACCGCCAGAATCTGTAATTCTGTAAATCTGTGGGACCATGCCCCAATCCCACACGATGCACTCTCACCCCTGTTTTCCATTACACTCATCTGCGACACAAGTTATGACGGCAACCGATCAAGACATCCGGTGGATGCAACAGGCCCTGGAGCTGGCCAAACGCGGCACAGCTCTCGCCTCGCCCAACCCTACCGTAGGCTGCCTCATCCTCAGCCGCGACGGTCAAAAAATCGGAGAGGGCTGGCATGAATACGACCGCCGAGACCATGCCGAAGTAGCCGCCATTAAGGACGCACAACAGAATCATCCTCAACAACTTAGCGGCGCAACTGCATACGTCACTTTAGAGCCCTGCAACCACACCGGCCGCACCGGCCCCTGCACGGAAGCCCTCATCGCCGCCGGCATCAAGCGCGTCGTAGCCGCCACCGCCGACCCCAACCCGCACGTATCCGGCCATGGCATGGACGCATTGCATGCAGCGGGCGTAGAAACCGTTCTCGGGGTATGCCAGCAGGAAGCCCGCCGCATCAACGAACCCTTCGCCCGCTGGATCGTCGCCCGCCACCCCTTCGTCCTCATGAAGGTCGCCATGACTCTCGACGGCCGCATCGCTCCGCCACCCAGCAAACACATTCCAGGCACCCCCTACTGGATCACCTGCGAAGACTCCCGCTCCCACGTCCAGATCCTCCGCCACCAGGCCGACGCCGTCGTCACCGGCGTCGATACCGTCATCGCCGACAACCCGATGATGACTGATCGCAGCGGCCTTCCGCGCCGCCGTCCTCTCCTTCGAGTAATCCTTGACTCTGCGCTCCGTATCCCATTGGATTCCAACCTGGTTAGCACCGCGCAGAATGATGCCCTGATTTTCACAATTTCCACCGATCAGGACCGCATCGCCGAGCTCCGCAACCGCGGCATCCGTGTCGAAGTCCTGCACTCTGAAGCCGGGCGCGTCCCCCTCGAAACCGTTCTCGACAAGCTCGGCTCCGAAGGTGTCCTAAGCCTCATCACCGAAACCGGAACCCGCCTCAACACCGCCCTGCTCGCTGCCAACCTCGTCGACCGCGTCCACCTCTTCGTCAACCCCCAGATCATGGGCTCTGACGCCATCCCCGCCTTCAAGAGCCTCACCAGCCCGGCACCCCTGCCCAATGTAGAAGTAGAGCGCTACGGCAATGACCTCGGCCTGCTCTCCCTTCTCCGCGACCCCTGGCAGCCCAGCCAGCAGTAAACTGAAACCATGTTCACCGGAATCATCGAACAGACCGGCACCCTGATCGGCATAGAAACCCGCGGCCCAGGACGTGCGAGTGGAGTTCAGCGCATCACCGTCGAAGCCCCGGGCCTTGCCAGCAAACTCCGCGAAGGCGACTCCCTCGGCGTCTCCGGCGTCTGCCTCACCGCCCTCGACGTGAACCCCAAATACTTTTACGCCGACCTGGCCCAGGAAACCCTCGACAAAACCTCCCTGGGCGAGCTGAAACCTGGCTCGAAAGTAAATCTGGAGCTCCCCGTATCCGCAGGTTCCCCCCTCGGTGGCCACATCGTTCAGGGCCACGTAGACGGCACCGGCACCCTGACCGCTCTCGACCCCGTCAACGACCCTGCCAGCCCGAACTTTGACAAGCAGACCACCGACTGGACCCTCAAGGTCAAGGTTCCCGAAAATCTCCGCCCGTGGATGGTTCCCAAAGGCTCCATCGCCATCGAAGGCATCAGTCTCACCATCGCTGAGATCGAAAGCGACACCATCCGCATCGCCATCCTGCCGCTCACCTACTGGCGCACCAATCTGCATACTCTCAAGGCTGGCTCCCCCGTCAATCTCGAAGCCGACGTCCTGATCAAGATGGCCGAAGCCCGCCGGCTGGAACAATTGCAACAGGAGCAGGAAAAACCGGAGTTCGACCTCACCGAAAACTGGCTGGTAGCCAACGGCTTCTGACGCAAGCGCAACGGCCCCAGCCCGCGTCTATTTACCAACAGGCGCTGTTACCCTTGAAAGTGGAGAAAGTTACACAACGCCGGGCGCATCGCCGGATAGAATCCGGGCGCCGGCAGCGGCAATTATGGCAGAGTTCGTCATCAAGCTGGCCGATGAGCGTGGCCGCGTGCAGGAGCAGGTTCAGACGGCCGCAACGGCCGAGGAACTACGCGCCCGCTTTGCCCATGCGGGCTATCACGTCTTCTCCGTCAAGGCACGGAGCGGCATGGGCGGCTTTGGCAAGCAAAAGGTCAAGCTGGAGCCCTTCCTCATCTTCAACCAGCAGTTCTTAACGCTCATTCGCGCTGGCCTGCCCATCCTCGGCTCGCTCGAAATGCTGGGCAAGATTCAGAAAAACCGCCATTTTTCCTCGCAGCTCTCCGACGTTTCCGGCCGCGTGAAAACCGGTGAAGCACTCTCCGCGGCCTTCGAAGCTCAGTCCGGCTTTCCGGTGATGTACACCACAACACTCCTCGCGGGCGAGCGCTCCGGCAACCTGCAGGAAGTCCTCGAACGCTACGTCAGCTTCCAGCGCGTCACGCTCTCGTTTCAGAAGAAGCTTGTCGCTTCGCTGATTTACCCCTGCGTGCTCCTGGTGCTTGTAACAGCGGTGATGATCTTCCTCTTCACCGTCGTCATTCCCGAATTTGCTGAGCTCTACAGCCAGCTCGGCAACAAGCTGCCGCCCATCACCACGTATCTCCTTGGCTTCGGCACATGGATGCAGCACAACTTTCTCTGGATCGCAATCGCGATCCTCATTCTGGCACTCGCAGTATGGCGTCTTGCCGTCAGCGAACGCGGCCGCGAAGTTGTTGATACCCTGCGCATCCGGCTGCCCATCCTTGGCCCCATCTGGCTCAAGTACCAGGTAGCCCTCTTCTCTCGTACGCTTTCCACGCTGCTCACCGGCGGCCTGCCGCTTGTGCCGTCGCTCGAAACAGCCGCGCGCTCGATCACCTCGCGCCGCATCGCCAAAGGCGTCTTCTCATCCATTGAAACCGTCCGCGAAGGCAAGAGCCTCGCCGACTCGCTCATCTCCACCAAAGTCTTCCCCGGCCTGTCTACGGAAATGATCGCCGTCGGCGAGCAGACCGGCGCACTGCCTGCCATGCTCAACTCCGTCGCAGAATTCTTCGAGGAAGACGTCTCCACCGCTCTCACCGCCGCACTCGCGCTCATTGAGCCCGCCATCCTGCTTGTCATGAGCGTGGTGGTAGTCTTCATTCTCATCTCTCTCTACCTGCCCATCTTCTCCATGGGCACGGGACCAACGGGGCAATAACATGGCGAATTCATCCGTACTTCCCACGCCTCTGGCCACATCGCTCAATGGCGGCGACGAGCGCAGCTACGCCGAACAGCTTGCCGCGCGCTACCACGCCGAGTTTGTCGATCTCAAGAACTTCAAAATTCAGCACGACCTCCTGCGCACCGTGCCGGTCGAGCTGATGTTCCGCTACAACTTCGTTCCCATCGAGCAGCAGATCAGCGCGCTCGTCATCGCGGTGTCAGATCCCTCGCAGCTGATGGTGCTGGATGAAATCGCAGGCCTGCTTGGCCAGCGCATCATCGCCCGCGTCGCTACGCTCTCGCAAATTACGGACCTGCTCAAGAAAACCGAGCAATCGCAGCGCGTCCTCGATGAAGCCAGCGAAGGCCTCACCTTTGATGTGCTGGATGGCGAAGACAACTCCGACGAAAACATCTCGATTGAGAAGCTGACGCGCGAAGAAGACATCAGTCCCATCATTCGCCTCGTCGATACCACCATCTTCACCGCCCTCGAACGTCGCGCTTCCGACATTCACATCGAAACGCAGGATGACTCGGTCATTGTGAAGTACCGCATCGACGGCGTGCTTCAAATGGCGATGGCACCCATCGCACGCGAGCACCACTCGACGATTCTTTCGCGTATCAAGATCATGTCCGAGCTGGACATTGCCGAACGCCGCGTGCCGCAGGACGGCCGCTTCCGCGTGCGCTACAAAGGCCGCCTCATCGACTTCCGCGTCTCCATCATGCCCACGGTTCATGGCGAAAACGCCGTGCTCCGCGTGCTCGATAAGGAATCGATGAGCGAAAAGTTCCGCAACCTTACGCTTGACGTTGTAGGTTTCGCGGAAAACGATCTGAAGCGTTTCCGTCATTACATCCGCGAGCCTTACGGCATGGTGCTCGTCACCGGCCCAACTGGTTCCGGCAAAACGACAACACTCTACGCAGCGCTCAACGAAATCAAGAGCGACGAAGACAAGATCATCACCATTGAAGACCCAGTCGAATACCAGATTCGCGGCATCACGCAGATTCCGGTCAATGAGAAAAAGGGTCTGACCTTCGCCCGCGGCCTGCGCTCGATTCTTCGTCACGATCCCGACAAGATTCTCGTCGGCGAAATCCGCGACCAGGAAACGGCGCAGATCGCCATTAACTCGGCGCTCACCGGCCACCTTGTCTTCACCACCGTCCATGCCAACAACGTGCTGGACGTGCTGGGCCGCTTTCTCAACATGGGTGTCGAGGCTTACAACTTCGTCTCGGCACTCAACTGCATTCTTGCGCAGCGCCTTGTCCGCACCGTTTGCGAGCACTGCGTCCGCACCGTGCACTACGACGACGAAGCGCTCGAAGTCTCCGGGCTCGATCCGGCCGAGTGGCGCGGTTTCGCTTTCCGCGAAGGCTCGGGCTGCATCGAATGCGGAGGCACAGGTTACCGCGGACGTACCGCCATTCACGAACTACTGGACTTGACCGACCCCATCCGCGAGATGATTCTGGAGAAGAAGCCCACAAGCGAAGTGCGCAAGCTCGCGCAAAAAGAAGGTATGGCCTTCCTGCGCGAGTCCGCCATTGACCGCGTGCGGAACGGACTCACCACACTCAAGGAAATCAACAAAGTCACATTCATTGAGGCGTCCCGATAGTGTCTATACTGGACAAAATCAAGCTGCAGACCACGCCATCCGGCCGTCGTCCTCCTGCTGCCGTGGAGCTTGCGCCAGAAGGGGTACTCGCAGCGTCCATCTCCGCATCCGGCGCTGCTCCGGTGCTGGCCTATGCCGCGCTACCTGCCGGCGCCCTGGTTCCCGGAATCTCCGAAGCGAATCTGCGTGCACCCGAGGCCGTTGCCAACGCGCTGCGCTCCGCTCTCGACCAGGTTTCGCCGCGTACGCGCAGTGTCTCCGTCGTGCTGCCGGATACTTCGGCACGCGTCTTCGTGCTGGACTTCGACACGCTACCCACAAAGGCTGCCGAAGTGCTGCCCGTCCTGCGCTTCCGCTTGCGCCGCGTCGCCCCTTTCGATGTGGAACAGTCCGCCGTCAGCTACCAGGTTCTCTCGCAACAGCGAGACAGCGTAAAGGTTCTCGCTACAGTCATTCCTTTCACAATTCTGGACGAGTATGAAAGCGCCATCCGCGCCGCGGGCTACGAGTCTGGCTCCGTGCTGCCTTCCGCGCTGGCATCGCTGGCCGCAACGGATGTGGCCGAACCGTTGCTCGCTGCGAACCTCAACGACACTTCCCTCACCACGGCCATTACGCGTGACAATGATCTGCTGCTCTACCGCACAATTGAGCTGCCCGCAGAACCATCCGAGCGCCTTGCCGAAGTGCAGCGCGGAATCGCAGTAGCCGCTGCCTACTTTGAAGACCGACTTGGCATACCGCCCATGCAGCTGCACTACGCAGGTACAGCTGCAACTTCTGAGTTCGTGCAAGCCGTTGCACATACACAGCTGCCAGTCACGGAGATTGCGCCTGCACCCGCAACCGGCGCGATCACAACGCTTGGCCCAATTGGATTTGCCGGAGTTGCCGGCGCACTGGCGGGAGCTGCCTGATGCGCATAACTGTCAATCTCGCCACGCGCCCATTCGCGGACCTCGCACCCGCACTCAAGCGGCTGCGCATTGCCATGGGCGTGCTCGTCGCGCTGTCGCTCCTCTTCTGGCTCGGCATTCACCTGTTTCACACCAAGGCAGAAGCAGCGCGCGCTCGTGAGCACTCGCTGGATGGCTCGCTGGCTCAGTTGAGTACGGAGCGGCAGGGATATCAGAAGCAACTTCAACAGCCGCAAAATGCGAAGGTGATTGCGCAGACCGAGGCTTTGAATCGCCTTTTTGACGAGAAGTCCTTCTCGTGGACACTCGCGATGAAAGACCTCGAAACAGTTCTTCCTGCCAGCGTGCAGGTTGTGAGTCTTGAGCCGGTGCGCGACAAGGATGGCACTATCACCCTGCATCTGCGCGTGCAGGGCCCGCGCGACCGTGCTGTGACACTCATTCAGAACCTTGAGCACTCCCACCGCTTTGTACAGCCGCGCATTGTGAACGAGACTTCGGATGTGGGTAACGGACCGAACCAGCTATTGCAGCCGGTGAGCGACTCGAACCGCGTGAACTTTGACCTGCTGGCAGACTATAATCCTGCAACGTTGGAAGAACGCAAGGCCGCGGCAAAGAAGACGGATGTGAATAAGCCTCCCACACAAGCATCTGTTCCTTTTCATGCCGGTCCCGGTTCGCAACGTCCTCCTTATACTGGCCCGCAGAAACCCCATGCAGGAGGTGGACGATGAGCACGGCAGCTCCTTCTGCGTGGCGTGAACGGCTGGCTTCTCCGCTGATCTGGCACTTTGCCGGCTGCGGAATGTTGGCGGTACTGGCGATTGTGCTTGGTGCGCGCTTCTTTATGGACTGGGCAGCAACGAGCGACCGTTCTGCCGGCGTGTTGGCAAACAAGCAGACGGAGTTGAAGCTGCTGGAAATGCAGACGGCGCCACTGCGCGGGCTCGACAAGCGTGTTGCAACCACCCGCGATGAGATTAAGGACTTCTACGCGAAGCGGATTCCCGCGAACTACTCGGCGATTGAGTCTCGTGTCGATGAGTTGCAGGTCAAGTCTGGCGTGCATCTCTCGCGTCTGCAATACACGCAGGGCAAGACAAACAATGATCTGACCGAGATTGAACTGGACGCGGGCATCAGCGGTGACTATCCGCAGATCATGTTCTTCATCAATGCGCTGGAGCGCGACAGGAACTTCTTTGTGATTCGCGCAATGGCGCTAACAGGCCAGCAGGGGGGACAGGTGAATCTGCGGCTGCGCTTGTCCACGTGGCTGCGGCCTGCGGATGTTCCGAAGGGATTGCCAACGGAAGAAAGCCTGAATTCCGCTCCTGACGCCAATGGAGCAAACCAGAATGCCAGCGGAAAGGAGGGCCGTCAGGAATGAAGTTTGGCGCAGAAGACAAACGTAAAGTTATGATCCTCGGCGGACTGCTCGTGGTGATTGTGCCACTGGCCATCTGGGAGCTTTGGGGCGCGCTGGGAACATCCTCGCAACCGCCGCGGCCTATTGCTGCTACTGCTGCTCCGCAGAAGAATGTTGCGGCTGCGCGTGCGGCTGCTTCTGAGCCGGAAGCGCAGCGTATTACCGCAAATGCCGGCACGGATGTGACGCTGCATCTGAACAAGCTGGCGGCAAGTGAAGATGTGGAGTACTCCGGCGGCGGGCGAAATATCTTTTCCGCAAACTCCGAGCCGGTTGATATTCCCAAGCCGGTGAAAAGCGCTCGCGAAGTAAAAAATGTTGCGCCGCCTGTTCCGCAGGGTCCGCCGCCTCCGCCGCCGATTGACCTGAAGTACTTCGGCTACTCGCAGACGAAGGATAAGTCGATTCGCGCATTCTTTGTGCACGGCGACGACATTTTCATGGCGCACATGGGCGAAATTGTAGACCACCGCTACAAGGTAGTAGCCATTTCACCGGGCAGCGTGCAGATTACGGATCTCTCGTACAACAACACGCAGACGCTGCAGATCAGCAATTAGCAACGATGCTTTGCACTACGCCAATTCGCTGCAGAAAAAAGTCCGGAGAAGACGGCTACATTCTTCTTGGCGCGATTATTCTGCTGGCGCTTTTCGTCATTGCGCTGGCGGTGGCCGCGCCGCGCGTAGCGAAGGAGATTCAGCGTGACCGCGATCTCGAAACAATGCATCGTGGCAAGCAATACATTCGCGCGATTCAGCTTTACTACAAGCGTTTCCACGCGTATCCGCCGAATATCGATGCGCTGGTGAAGACGAATGAGATTCGCTTTCTGCGCAAGCGGTATATTGATCCGTCGACCGGCAAGGATGACTGGAAGCCAATCTTTTTTGGACAAAACAAGACGCCGATGGCGATGGGCTTCTTTGGTCAGCCGCTAGGCGGAACGGGCGGCAATGTAATTGCCGGGACCGGACCGAGCGGCGGCAATGGACTCGATAACGGCTCATCGAGTTCAGGAAATACCTTCGGCGGTTCTTCGACGTTTGGCACATCCAACACCGGGACAACTGGAATTACGGGCGGCTTAAGCAACAGCCCTACTGGCACCACGACTGGTGGAACAGATTCGAGTGGCAACAGTAGTGGAACAACATCCTCCGGACCTGGGTTGAGCGGCAGCAGCAGCTCTGGCTCGACCTTTGGCGGTGGCGGGGTGATTGGCGTTTCGCCGATGAGTCCGAAGCAGTCGATCATTGTGTACAAGAAGATGAATCACTACAACGCGTGGGAGTTTCTCTACAGCCCGTTGAGCGAGATGCAGATGATTCCGGGTGGCGGCGGTACCTCCACTACGACACCAACCACGCCGCAGCAGTAGAACAAAGAGATTGCTGTCCCACTTGAAGAGCGTGCAAATACAAAGGCCCACTCCGCGATGGAGTGGGCCTTTTTCAATTCGTGCAGCGCGCTGCTTAGACGGAGAAGGACGAGCCGCAGCCGCAGGTGGACTTGACCTGCGGATTTTCAAACTTGAAGCCGGCGGCTTCAAGCGTCTCGACGTAATCAACCGTGCAGCCGTTGAGGTACATGAGCGAGGTGGCGTCAACGAAGACCTTGAGGTCGTCGAAGCTGAAGACCTTGTCCATCATGCCGCTCTGGTTCTCAAAGGCCATCGAATATTGGAAGCCGGAGCAGCCGCCGCCCACAACGCCGATGCGCAGACCGGCAGGCAAAGGATCCTGGGTGGCCATGATCTCACGGACCTTGGTAACGGCCGACGGGGTGAGGGACAAGGGTGCTTTCTTGACTTCCTGTTCGGGTGTAACGGCGATAGTGGCCATGACTTCTCCAGTGCTGCTGATCTCTACTTCTCCCATGGTAATGGGGAGCGAGCCGGGAATCAATCAGATTTCCAGCGGCTGTCTTATTCGATGCAACTGCGGGCAGGAAGATTCCTGGGTTTCCGGCGTTGATTTTGCAGGGTTTCCGGAGGCGGATTCCGGTAGTTTTTGGGATCAGTTGACAACCTTTGGACCTTATAAAACTACTGTGTGCAACGTCACTGTTGCGCCATATGGGATTTGGAGTATTATTTCGTCCCGAAAGGCCCCTCTACCCCGAGCCCGCGCCCTGCTCCTGCTCACACGGACCCGCCGGCATCTGGGACCTTACGCGGCTGTTTTCGTACTGGAGGTGCTTATGTCCTTCGCTCCCGTGATGTGGGCTGTCTGGGGCGCCCTTGCCCTGATTGTGGCCGGCGTGCACTTTTACAAATCCCGGCTGGAACGCGATGAGGATGACCAGATCTTCCTCGATGACTCGTTTGACCATATGAAGAACGCTAATGCTGCGATCGTGGCCAGGGTACAGAAAGTGGAACCTATAGAGCGGGTTGCGCTATGGGCGGCTGCGGCGGCCACAATCTTTGTGATTGGTTACTACATCGTTGAATTCATTCACCAGTTTCAATAAAGGACTGGTCGTCCGGGCGATGGTACCCGCTGACGGCGCATGATTATGCATCTCTAAGTAGTCGAACGCGCCGCCTGCCCTATTGAGCGGTGGGCGGCGTGTTTTTTGTCTGAATTTCGGCAGTACTCTTATCGACTGCTGATCTCTTTTACTCTCATCCGCTAAGCCAAAAAGCCGCAGATTCCAATCCTGGCCTCGCGACCAAAAGACTTTTACATTTCAATACCTTAGGCACACCCCGCGACGTCCGGAATTTGCCGATCGCTAAACTGTCACAGAAGCATCAACGCAGCTTGTAGCAGCAGTTCAGTAGGAGGCTACGAAATCCTAAATCTCTGCCTTTACACAGAAGAAGCATATATCGCAGAAAATAACCGAATTATCGAATTCGGATTATTAGTTTGCCAGGATTGCCTACGATCGAACCACTATAAGCACGGTCTGCTTTTTCCATTCGCAGCTCAGCTTTGACAAAAGCTTTCAATTCTCCGGAATCGAAAAGCTTGCCCAGTGAAGCAAGCTGATCTCCATTTTGCTCGACGATGAAAAAAGCATTCTTTACTTGCGGGTCAGTGCTCGACTCCGTATCAGCAGCAATGGTAGTCAACCTGCCACTTGGCTGGAGAACATTCCAGGACCTGTTTAATGTTTCTCCGCCCACGGTATCGAAAACCACATCGACCTTACCCGCTTCTTCAAAACGGCGCTCGCGATAATCGATGACCTCATTCGCGCCAAGCTGTTTTACAAAATCAATGTTGGCCTTGGATGCCATGGCAATCACATACGCGCCTTGCGATTTTGCCAGTTGAACAGCGAAGAGCCCTACAGCGCTGGCGCCACCATGGAAGAGGACTCGTTCGCCCTTTCGCAATTTTGCGTGATCGTGCAGTCCCTGCCAGGCCGTGAGCGAACTGATAGGAGCTGAGGCCGCTTTGATGAGGGAAAGAGAAGATGGCTTCTGTGCGATATTCGATGCTTTGGTGATGCAGAACTCAGCTGTTGCTCCCTCTGTGAACTAATCGTTCAGGCCAAAAACAGCATCTCCCGGACGGTAGCCACTTACTCCCGGACCTAATCCTGCAATGATGCCCGAGAATTCATGCCCTGGAATCGCCCTGGACCGTGCGGTACCGTCCGCATAATGTGTGGTGGTATACCAAAGCTTCTCTGTAGGAGTCACTCCAACGGCGGAGACCTGAATCAGGATTTCTCCCGCTTTCGGTTGAGGGACCGGACGTGTTACCGGCTGAAGATTCAGCTCGTCAGTAAACTCCATTGCTTTCATCTCTGCCATTGCCCTACTCCTTGTATCCGCTGTACCTATTGCGCGTAGTGTTCCCGCTATCGAAGATAGTGTTGTTCTGGGTTAGATTTCCAGAACCTGCTTCTGCCCCGGCACGGGTGCTTCGGGAGACGTATAGGAATACAAATTCGTACCGCTAGGGGTGGGGTGCGATTTCCACCTCTCTTTCGCTCCTATAACTAATTTATTTGCAATTGGTTACAGAATAATTTCTGCAGAATAAAATGCCACTTAAGTGCACTTAAGCGATACAGATTCTTTTTTTCAAAGATTTAACTTTTATTAACTTTTTACAAAAGTTTTCTGTTAACTTGGGAGTTAATCCATGTGGTTACCTTAAGTGGTCAACCTAACTCAGTCTTTGTCCACTGTACGCCGGAAAAGACAACGGCCCGATTCTGCAAGAGAATCAGGCCGTTTTTTCTGCTCACTCATGATGGTGGCATAAAAAGACTTAATTCCCCGCAAACTTTTCCCACAGGTTTGGAATTTATTTTGCGGTACGGGCTCCGTAAAACCACATCCCGAAAACCACGTCCAGACGTGAACGCTTATACCGAGCCCACACGGCGAATGGCTAACAGAGTCAGATCATCCGCATAAGGGGTGGAGTCGGTGAAGGTGTTCACATCATTCAAGCAGGCGGAAATAAGCTCCGTGGGAGAAAGAGCTGCTTGCTGACTCATCAAGTGCGCGAGACGATCAACGCCGTATTCGTCGTCTTGGTTGCGGGCTTCCGACAGGCCGTCGGTGTAGAGAAACAATGTTTCTCCTGCCTGCAGATGCAGACGGGTGGCTGCAAACTCCACATCCTGGAACATCCCCAGAGGCATGCTGGTGGAGTCGATGCGCAGGACATCGTCGCGGCCGGCAACGATAACGGGGAGATGGCCCGCGTTGTGGATTTCCACTTCGCCGTTCTGGCTGGCCTGCCCGAAGACCAGTGTTGCATAGAGACCCGCGAGTACGCTCTCGCAGAAGACGTGATTGACCTGCGCGATGATCTGGCAGAGGGGAAGGCCCATGCCGATGAGGCTGCGGAAAAGAGCGTGGAGCTGTGCCATGAGCATGGAAGCGGCTACGCCTTTGCCGGAAACGTCACCGACGATGAAAAAGAGATGACCGTTGGAGGGGATCAGATCGCAGTAGTCTCCACTGACGGGGCCGGCGGGCGCATAGTGATAGCTGGTTTCCCAATGGCCGGTGCACAGGCCCGGAGGCGGTAAAAGTCCGCGTTGCAGCTTCGAAGCGAGATCGAGATCACGCTGGAGAGCCGCTCGCCCGGCGGCGGTGAGATGGTCGAGGCAGTAACGGATCAGCGGATCGGAGAGCAGGCGGTCGGCTTCGATAGTGTCGTGGCATTCCTCGCAGATGCCGTAGCTGCCGCTGGCCATGCGTTCGAGCGCGGAATCTACTTCATGCAAGAGATCTACAAGCGTTTCGTTCGATGGTGTCTGCGCAAGAGCGGCTTCCAGGCGGCCTTTGCGCTTTTCCAGCTGGGAGTGCAGAAAATCTATTTCAACTGGGGGCATGACGTTCTCCGGAGTGTTCGCGGACTGTTGATTCGGTCCCTGGCGGACGTATCCATCTTACTTAGAGGGGTGGCGCGCACCTCGTCTGATTGGAAGATGCGGGATGGGAGACTGGGGATGCGAATAAAAAGCAAAACCCAGAATATGGTTTGTGTGATAGATTTGGCCTTCAAACAAAACATCCATGAGACGGCCATTTCCTATTGCACTCCTAGCTGTTCTGGCAGTTTGCTCCGCTGCATCGGCACAGAATTCTCCATCACCGGACTCGACTGCGAATGCTCCTGCACCGGAGAAGGTGAAGGTCTATAAACCAGGTAAAGAAGCATCCTTTCCCGAGCGCTTACCGATCGATTTATCCAGCATCATCACTGATAAATGCGAGCGCGCAACATCAGGTGAAACTGTGCTCTCATTCATCGTGGATGCAACGGGCTCCCCGCATAATGTCATGTTCGTACACCCCACTGGAGACGATATCGACAGAATGGCGCTTCTTCTCGCGCGTGCCAATCGCTTTAAGCCGGGAACGTTAAATGGCACCACACCGGTTGCCGTTGGTTTATCCGAGACAATCAAGTTAAAGGTCTGCGCGTCAGAAATCACGACGCAAGCGGACAGAAATCCTATCGGTTACGCCTTCACGCACAGCCGGAACAAAAAATAAGTCCGATGCATGATGCGCCTTCTGAGGTGAGATTTGCACCCGACTCCCGGGCATTTGTCCCTGAAAAGCTTGTATCGCGCGGAAACACAAGCGCCCCGGTTCCGCTCTTTCAACCTGAAGCACAGTTCTCAGACGAAGCCCGGCAGCAGAACATCCATGATGCATCCCGTACGATTCAGTTTTATGTGGATGCCGAGGGAATGCCGCAGAATCTGCACGTTGTGAAGCCTGCGGGGTACGGTCTGGATGAAGAGGCTCTCCAAGCTGTAATGAATTACCGTTTTAAACCCGCAATACGCGATGGGATGCCCGTGCCAGTATTCCTGACAGTTGCGGTGAATTTCCACAGAAGGTAAAGGGGTTACCACTGTAATGAGACGCTCGTGTCCATGCGGGAACATTTAGCCCTATATATGCCCCTGCGGCTTTTTTCTGCCGCAGGGAAGGTTTCTGAACACTTGCTTTTTCTCTACGAATAGCGCCGAAGGCGCAGTTGCCTGGACGGCCAGCCCTACTCCACTTCGGGCTTGGCCTGATAGCCGTCTCTTGCGATGACGTCATACTTGAGCGGCTTGTGCTTTTCGTCCTGAAACTGCAGGGGGTGGCCTTCTTCATCGACCAGCTCAACACGGAGCTTGCGCCAGCTGCCATCCTGCTTGGGGTTGGAGGGGTGGTAGATAAGCTCATACTTCGATCGGATGTTCTTGTTGATGTCGTCGAAGATTTCAGGCATCTCTCCGGTGAAGCGCGGGAAGTAGCTGTTGCCGCCGGTCACCTTGGCGAAGGTCTTCATCTCGTTGTCGGCCTGCAGATAGTCAATGTCGCGCATCTGGCTGCGCATGCCGCCCATGCCTTCTGTCATGGCACGTAGCGCTCCGCCCGTGGAGACGGTAAAGATGGTGATGTTCGACGTGTTCTTTACCTTCTGGAGAATCTTGTCGAAGGTGAGTTTCGAGAGCGTGTCGCGGCCGGAGGCGATGACGATGATGTACTTCTGGCCTTCAATGCGGCTGAGACGGTCTTCCGCTTCATAGAGGGCGTCAAAGAGATTGCGTTCGCTGAAGCCGGGGATGCGCAGCATATTGATGGCTTCGAGAATCTGCCTCTTGTCCTGCGTGAAGTCGGTGACAATCTGCGTGCGCATGTCGAAGGTCATGAGCGCGACGTAGTCCTGCGGGCGGAGCTGCTGCGCAAAGGCCCATGCGGCGTTGCGCATGTCGTAAATGAAGCTGTAATTGATGGAAGAGAATTCGCAAAGCAGCAGGGCGGTGATAGGGGCTTCGACGCGTTTGAAGCCTACGACCTTCTGCTCGACGCCGTCTTCATAGATTTTGAAGTTTTGCGGCTTGAGGCCGGGGACGAACTGGTGGGTCTTTTCAAGGATGACGCCTACGTCCACGGAGACTTCCGGAACGTTGATGCGTATGGCTGGGATGTCGAGGCCGGCGGGGTTGGTGACCTTGGGCGCGGCGGGAGCGGGTGGCGGGGTTGCGTCGGCAGGCACATCCTTCTTTTTCGGCATGGCCAGGGGGCCGGTATCGCCAGTGGGGCCGCCGGAGTCAGGCTGCTGCTGTTGTTGCTGTTGCTGGGGCTGCTGGGGTGTTTGCTGCGGCGTGGTGGTCTGGGCAAAAGCAAGCGGGGTGGCCAGAAGAACAAACGCAAGCAGCCGAAGATGGGGATTTACACGTCGAATAAACATTAGGAGCCTCAGTGCCAACAGCATACTAGTGGACAGTCAATAGTGGACAGTGGACCACCAACCGCTGATTTGGCCGCACCGGCATTGGCGGTTTCGGCGCGGGGGCGATTTACAGTTATAGACGTGAGATTGGGTGGGATGTACATGGTTTTACGGGTAGCAAAAACGGCGGTTCTGGCTGCGGGGCTGGTTATGGGACTGGCGACCGGGGCACAGATGCTGGCTCAGAGTCCGGTTCCGGATGGGCCGCCTGCGAGCAAGAGCTTCTTTCCGCTGAGCGAGGTGAAGCGCGGTCTAACTGGCACGGCGTGGACGGTTTTTGAGGGCACGAAACCGGAGCCGATGGATGTGGAGATCCTGGGCGTGCTGAAGGGCGGGCGTGGGCCTGGGCATGACCTGATCCTGGCGCGGCTGCATGGAACGAAGCCGGAGTATACGGGAGTTGTCGCGGGAATGAGCGGCAGTCCGGTGTATATCGGCGACAAGCTGTTGGGGTCGCTCTCTTACCGGATTGGGCAGTTCAGCAAGGAGCCCATTGCGGGGATTACTCCGATTGAGCAGATGCTGGAGGTAAGGGATCTGCCTTCGGGATCGGGCGATGCGAGTGTCGCGGCTTCCCTGCCCGTTGCAAGTGACACGATGGTGCAGGCAATGGATACGCCGCTGGTAATGAGCGGGTTTGCTCCGGAGGCTGTGCGGCTGTGGCAGGACCGCATGAAGGGCACGGGACTCGATATGGTGTCAGCCGGTGGAATGGGCAGCAGCGCTTCTGGCACTGCATCTGCGGCGGATATTGCGAGCATTGTTCCGGGGTCGGCAGTGAGTTTGGAACTGGTGCGCGGCGACGTGGAGATTGCGGCGACGTGCACGGTGACGTACGTGGACCCGAAGCAGTTGCTGGCATGCGGGCATCCGATTCAGCAGCTGGGCGCGGTGAGTTTACCGATGACTACGACGGAAGTTGTGGCTACGCTTCCTTCGCCGCTGAATGCCTTCAAGATTGTGAACACGGGTGCGGAGATTGGCGCGTTTACTGAGGATCGCGACTCCGCAATTAAAGGCGTGTTTGGCGCGAAGGCAAAGATGATTCCGGTGCATGTGGTAATACACGGCTCGAAAGACGGGGACAGCGTGAAGACGCATGCGGTGAATTTTGAAGTGCTGGATCAGAGCTCGCTTTCGGCGCAGGCGGTGCTGGTGTCGCTGTACAACGCGCTGCTGCAGTCGAATGAGAGCTCGTCGGACACGAGCTACCACGTGACAGGCAAGATTGCGATGGGAGATGCGGCCGGAGTGGATCCGCTGGAAGCACCGATTGACGCGTGGGCGAGCGGCGGAGATGGACAGCCCGCATCGCTGATGGCTGCGCTGGGCGCGGCAATGGACTTCAACCAGTTCTACGCGAACAGTGCGCGGCGGGAAGCGGTACGGAGGGTGGATCTGGATGTTGATGTGATTCCGCGGCGCGTGGCGGTGGAGCTGGCTTCAGCGCGCGTGGTTTCGAACAACATTGCGCGTGCGGGCGATACGGTGATGATTGAAGCAACGGTGCGGCCCTATCAGCAGCCAGAGCGAAACGTGCGGATTCCGGTGACGCTTCCGTCCAGGCTACAGCCCGGCGCGGTGCGCGTGCTGGTGAGCGATGCGGGAACACTGGACAGGACGTTGAATCCTCCGAAGCTGTTTGCAAAGGTTGACAGCATGGAAGCGGCATTGGCCCTGGCGAAGAATCAGCATGCGGCAGACCGTATTTATGTGAGCCTGCTGACGCCGGAAACACAGGCGGGAATCTCCGGGCAGACGCTTGCGAGCTTACCGCTTTCGATGGCGAATGCGCTGGAGACGCTGCGCGCAGGACAGGAAGCAACGTTGAATGGCGAGAGCGCCGTAGTTGCAGCGGATGCGCAGGCAGGCGGTGTGCTTACCGGATTTCAAGTACTGACACTGCAGATTGAACCGAATTGATACAGTGCTGTGAATTCAACAGGGGTAGCCGGACAGGAAATGGGATGCGCGGTAAACTGGAGACATACTTGTTTTTTGTCTTAACCGATTTTTTAGGGCTCCATCCTACGGTAATTTTTATTGCCTGTATTAGGCATTCCTGCGAGGACACGCGTCATCATGGCACAGATTCAAGGATTAGCAGCGCACGCAGCAGGCGCCGAACTTCTGCCTTTCCACTATGAACCGGGCGAGCTTGGCGCCCACGATGTAGAGATTGCAATTACGCATTGCGGCATTTGCCACAGCGATTTGCATTTGATTTCGAATGACTGGGGCGTGAGCACGTACCCGTTTATTCCAGGACACGAGATTATTGGCACAATCGACGCCGTGGGCTCGCATGTAAGCTCACTCCAAGTTGGGGAGCGCGTGGGTTTGGGATGGCAGTCGAACTCGTGCGGTGTGTGCGAGTGGTGCATCCAGGGGAAGGAAAACCTTTGCGCCAAGATGGAAGGCACTTGCGTGGGACGGCATGGCGGATATGCCGACCGCGTCCGGGCGAATGCGCGCTTTGTGGTGCCGATTCCTGAGGCGCTGGCGAGTGAGAATGCAGCACCGCTCCTGTGCGGTGGCATTACGGTCTACAATCCAATGCGCGATTATGAAGTGAGCCCGGCTTCGCGTGTGGGCGTGATTGGCATTGGCGGATTGGGACATATTGCAATCCAGTTTGCAAAGGTTTTTGGAGCAGAGGTGACAGCCTTTTCCACTTCCGCAGAAAAGGAGAAAGAAGCGCGGGCGCTCGGCGCGCATTATTTTGTGAATACGCGCGAGACACGGGCGCTGAAAGACGTGGCGGGCAAGTTCGATTTGATTTTGAACACGGCGAATGCGGACCAGGACTGGAGCATCTTTATCCAGGCGCTGCGGCCGCAGGGAACGCTGGTGTTTCTGGGCGTAACGCCGCGGCCGGTTTCGCTGGGGCATATCTCTCCGCTCATCAGCGGGCAGAAGGCAGTGGCGGGCAGCCCGATTGGCAGTCCGATGCGGATTCGCGAGATGCTGGATGTGGCAGCGCGGCATGGCGTGAAGGCTACGATTGTGCCCTTCCCCATGGCAAAGGCAAACGAAGCGATTGAGAAAGTGAAGAAATTCAAGGTTCGCTATCGCGCGGTGCTGGCGAATTGATAAAGCAGTGATCAGTTGTTAGTGATCAGTGGTCAGAAAGACATGACGAAGGGCCGCGGAATGCGGCCCTTTTGTTGTGCGCGACAATGTTTTAAGGTCAGGAGATGGGCGTACATCGAATTGACAAATGGCTCTGGGCTGCGCGGTTCTTTAAGACCCGCGCGCTTGCATCCAAGGCGTGTGACCTGGGGCGGATTCGGATCAATCATCTTGAAGTGAAGCCGGCACGTGAGGTTCGCGTGGGCGACATGCTCTGGGTGAAGAACGAAGGCGGCGAGTTTGAGCTGGAAGTTCTTGCTGTAAGCGATGTGCGCGGGCCTGCTTCAGTGGCACAGGGGCTTTATCGCGAGACAGACGCCAGCAAAGAACGGCGAGCACAAGAAGCCGAGGCACGCAAGGCAATGCAGGCAATGATGCCGATGCCAGAGCGTCGGCCTTCCAAGCGCGACCGGCGGCTAATCCATCGGTTTCGTGGCGACTCCTGATCCGCAGCGGCTCCTGAAAATTCTTCTTCGCATGATTTGCCCCCTCATCCCTCGTCTCTTGTCCCTTACTCCCTCTCGTCTAGTAGACTCAACGGCAGCATGATGCGTGATTTCTGCCGGATTTTTCGCTGCCGAACTTTCCTGTTCCCCACTGTGATGAGCGCTGCCTTGGCGGCGGGTGTGCCTGCGGTTGCGCAGGGAACACATTTGTGGACGCAGTCGCGGGCCGATGAGTTTGAAAAAGGCTCATCGACGGGCGTGGCCATTGAGAGCGATGGCAAGCTGCGCGAGGCGCTGGGCCTGCATGAGCTCGCGACTACGCCTTCCACCTTTGTCTGGTCCGTGGCCGTCGATAAGAGCGGCACTGCATATGCGGCAACGGGTTCGCCTGCAACGGTACTAAGGATGGGGCACTCGAAAGACGAAAAACCTTTTACGCTCTTCGAGACAAAGGACTTGGCCGTGCAGGTGCTGCGCGTGGGGCCGGATGGCTCGCTCTACGCTGCAGTAATGCCGAGCGGGAAGGTTTACAAGCTGAATCCTGCGGCGACGGCGAAGCAGGATGAGAGCTCGGCGGCTGTCGTTTTTGACATGGCGAAGGTTGGTGAAAGTGACGCGGCCAAGGACAGCGCCCGGTACATCTGGGATATGACCTTCGACAATGCGGGACGGCTGTACATTGCAACGGGTGGACCGGGCTCGGTGTGGCGTGTGGACGTGACAAAGAGCGGCGCGCAACCGGAGCGTTTTTTCAAGAGCGATGAGGCTCATATCCGTTCACTTGCGTGGGATGCGAAGGGAAACCTGATTGCAGGCTCGGATGGGTCGGGGTTGATCTATCGCATTGATGCGAGCGGCAAGGGGTATGTGCTGTTTGAGGCTCCGCGGCGTGAGATTACCGCCGTGGCCGTTGGCACAAATGGCACGATTTATGCGGCAAGCGTGGGTGACAAGAGCCGCAATCCGCTGCCCGCGCTGCCTGTGCAGGGAACAGGCGCGGTGACGATTACGATTGTGCAACCAGGCTCGGTGCAGGCGGCCAATGCGAGCGCTTCCCTTCCGGAAGGCTCGGAGATTTATGCGATCAGTGACGAGCAGGCTCCGCGCAAAATCTGGGCGGGCAAGGATGAGGTTATCTACGCGCTTGCGGCGCAGAAGGACGGACTGCTGGCGCTGAGCGGCAATCGCGGACGTGTCTTCCAGATTCGTGCCGATGAGAGCTATGCAGACATTGCGCATCTCGACGCGCAGCAGGGACTGGCGCTTGCAACCGTGAATGGCGAAACGCTGATTGGCACGGGGAATACCGGCAAGGTGGTTGCGCTGAGTGCAGCGAATAAGCATGAGTATTTGAGCGATGTGCTGGATACGGGCGCGATGGCGCGCTATGGACGTGTGGAGATTGAGCCGGGCTCGTCGGGATACACGATTATGACTCGCAGCGGCAATGTGGAGCAGCCGGTGCGCGGATGGTCGGATTGGGTGGCGCTGAACAACGGTACGGTGGCTTCTCCTGTGGGACGCTATTTGCAGTGGAAAGCAGAGCTGACGAACGGCGGCGTGCTGGGCGGCGTGGGCGTAAATTATCTACCGGTGAATGCGGCTCCGGTTGTGGATGATCTTGTTGTGGTGCCGGGAGCACGTTGGTCTCCGCAGAGCCAGAGCTCAAGCGACAAGACGGTGAATATCAACTTTTCTTCAGCAAACTCGGGTGTGACGGTGACATATGACGGCTCGTCGAACGCATCGCTGAGTGCGACAAAGGACAAGACGGCCGTGACGGCGCGGTGGGCGGCGCATGATGACAATGGCGACGACCTGACATTTGCGTTGTATCTGCGCGGCGATGGCGAGAAAGTCTGGCGGCTGCTGAAGGATGGGGTTACAGACAAGGCGTACAGCTTTGATCAGACGCTGCTGCCGGACGGCGGATATGAGTTGAAGGTTGTGGCATCGGATGCGCCTTCGCATACGCCGGGTGATGCTTTGACGGGCGAGAAGATCAGCGATCGGTTTGAAGTGGATACTACGCCGCCTGTTGTTTCGGGATTGTCGGCCAGTGGCACGAGCTTCCGGTTTGATGCGGAGGATGCGGCTTCTCCGATTGAGAAGGCGGAGTATTCCGTAGACGCCGGACCGTGGCAGTACATTGAGCCGATGGGTGGGCTTTCCGATGCAAAACGCGAGCACTATGAGATTACGATTCCGGCTTCTGCCAATTTGAAGGCGGGCGAGCATCTGCTGACGGTTCGCGCGTATGACCGGCATGACAATGTTGGCGCAGCTAAGACGGTTTTCACGACTAAGTAGACTGATGCGCTTTGAACTCTTTATTGCGGCGCGGTACCTGAAAGCTCGACGGCGGCAGGCTGTCGTGGGCGTGGTTACGGCTATCTCCGTGGCCGGCGTGGCTGCTGGCGTGGCTGCGCTGATTCTTGCACTGGCGATTACCAACGGCATGAGGCGTGATTTGCAGGACAGGCTTGTGGATACAAGCGCGCATGTGCAGCTTCTGCGCGTGGAAGGCGATGGGATTCGCAACTGGCAGCCGCTGATGGAGAAGCTGCGCGCTGTTCCGCATGTGACGGCTGCGGCTGGTGAACTCGATGAGCAAGTGATGGTGGCGCATGGAGCGCGCGCCGGCTTTGCGCTGGTGGAGGGCATTGTGCCGAAGGATGAGCGCACGGTCAGCAAGATGCTCGATAAAGCTACGCCGGGTGCGCTTGCGGCGCTGGAGCCAACTTCCGAAGTAGACCCCGTTCCGCCGATTGTGCTGGGGAAAGAGCTTGCGGATTCAGTGGGCGTGACGGTGGGCGATACGGTTCTGCTGGTGAGTCCGCAGGGCGAGCTAACGCCGATGGGGATTGTGCCGAAGTCTGTGCCCTTCAAGCTGGTAGGCACGTATCACACGGGGTTTTACCAGTACGACGCAGCGTGGGGATATGTGCGGCTGGCCGATGCACAGCGACTGTATGCGGAGCCGGATCTGCTGTCTGTCATCAGCTTCAAGATTGACAACTTGAATCGCGCACCGGAGGTGGGCCGTGCGATTGAGCAGGCTGCTGGCCACGGCTTTATGACAACGAACTGGATGGAGCAGAACCGCGAGCTCTTCCGGGCGCTGAATCTGGAGCAGTACGTCACGTTTATAGTGATTGCATTGATTGTTATCGTCGCCGCACTCAACATTCTCATCGCGCTCACCATGATGGTAATGGAGAAGACGCGTGACATTGCCGTGCTGATGAGCTTTGGGGTGCAGCCGGGACAGGTGCGGCGGATCTTTCTGATGCAGGGACTGCTGATCTCCGTGATTGGCACAGCAATTGGGCTTGTGCTGGGCTATGCCGGCGCTTGGGCCGGGTCACATTATCCGATTGGGCTTTCGGCGGAGGTTTACTCGATTGATCATCTACCGTTTGCGCCGCGCGCACTGGATGGCGTGGTGGTTGCGGCTGTAGCAATTGGGATTTCGCTGCTGGCTACACTGTATCCCTCGCAGGCGGCGGCGAAGATTCTGCCGGCAGAGGCGCTGCGGTACGAATAGCCCTGTGATTTCCCTGCTATCGTGCAGCGGGTTTGAGCGTCCTTGTAGACGGGGGATGTGATGAAGCTGCTGATACTTGGGCCTGTGGTATGCGCGGCGGCGATGGCTTTGGGACAGTCGGCCGAGAAACCGTCTGACCCGATTACGATCTACCAGTTGCCGCAGGTCGTTCCGAATACTCCTTTGTTTGTGCCGAAAATGACCCCGCAATCAAGCACACTACCAGGCACGGATTTTGATAAGGCGATCGTGGTAGGTCCGCCTGCCGGGAGCTTTACAGTGCAGCCACCGCGGGCTCCGATACCTCAGGCGAAGAGGCTCTATCCTGACCTGAAATTGCAGCCTACACAGATGGCTACGCTGGAGCCAATCCCAAAGGATTGGCCAAAGTTCAGGATAGAGCCGATTCCTACGCAGTGGCAGGGGATGACGTTCACGCTTGTGCGGAAGAAATAGCCGGGCTACTGCGGCGTAATGATGCCGCCGAGGGCGTGGCGGCGCGGCAGAACGATGCTGCGGTGATCGACTTCCGGCTTGGCGGCTGTAGAGGGGTGCAACTCCGGGTCAGAAGCACGTTCGATCAAGGCTCCACCGCAGGCCGGGCACCAGTCGGTCTGCGGCTTTCGAGGCAGGCTTTCTTCGGCCAGCACGGCGTGGCACTGGGTGCAAAGGCGTTCCATAACCCTAGATTAACGCATGAATTACGCACGGCTCCCTTGTGGGTGGTTACACTGGAAGTATATGCATCCCACTGTTCGCCTTGTGGCGATTGACGTTGACGGCACGCTGTTACAGAATTTTGCGCAAAAACTAAGCCCGAGGACCGCGCAGGCGCTCAAAGCCACGCAGGACGCGGGAATTACAGTCGTGATTGCGACCGGGCGGCGACAGGCGTATGTCTCTCCGCTGCTAGACGGGCTGGCGCTGCGAGCGGATATGCCGCTGATTACGTCGAATGGTGCAGTGACGCGTACGCTGGGCGGCGAGTTTATCGACCGCTGCCATCTGCCTGCGCGTGTAGCTCGCGGGTTGTGCGGGCTGCTGCGAGGATTTGGCGCGGTGGTGTTTACCTTCGACAAAACGGGTGCGGGCGAGCTGGTGCTTGAGAATCTTGAGCAGGCGCACGGTCGTATCGCGCTGTGGGTGGAGGCGAATCGTGACTCCATTCTTGAGGTAAAACCGCTCGAAGATGCTCTGCCGGATGGTGAGGACCCTATTCAAGGCATGGTGTGCGGCACGGTTGATCGCATGCGGCACGCAGAGAAGACGTTGCGCGCAAGCGAGTGGGCCGAAGAGTGCGAGTGCGTGAAGACCGAATATCCGGCGCGGGATTTGTCGATTGTGGACCTGCTGCCGCCGGGTGTTTCGAAGGGCTGGGCGCTGGAGCGGCTTGCGGAGCGGCTTGACATCGAGCGGCTTGAGACCATGGCCATTGGCGACAACTGGAATGATGTGGAGATGCTGAAGTGGGCCGGGCAGGGCGTAATGATGGGCAATGCCGCCAGCGAGCTGCGCACCATGGCGAAGCTGCGCGGATGGAAGCAGGCCCCGCCGAATGACGAGGACGGCGTAGCGCAGGTGCTGGAGCGGCTTGTGGCGAAGCAGGCGCTGCGCGTGCAGGAGGCTGCGCGGTGAAGCGGCTCGCCCTAGTGATGCTCGCGATGACTACGCCGGCTTTTGCCGCGGAGCGCGCTACGCTGGCGAATGGCTTCCTGATGGATTGCCATCATCATGCGCTGGTGGATGGCAAAGTACGGCTTTACACCGAAGCGAGCGAGAAAAACTACATCGAGTTTGCACCAGCGGAGATTGTTGGGTTTGAGACGGCGCCGGATATCGCGCCGGCTCCTGCGGCGAAGTCGGCAACAGCTTCCGCCGGGGATTGGCATGAAGCGATGGCAGATGCAGGACATACGCACAACATCGACGTGGCGCTGCTGGCGAGCGTGGTGCAGGCGGAGAGTGGCGGAAATCCCAAAGCAAAAAGCCACGCAGGCGCGCAGGGACTGATGCAGCTGATGCCGAAAACTGCTTCGCAGCTCGGTGTAAACGATAGCTATCAACCTGAAGAAAATGTGCGCGGTGGAGCCACATATCTGGATGCGTTGCTGACGCGCTATCACGACGATCTACCGCTGGCGCTTGCAGCTTATAACGCGGGACCTGCGGCGGTGGATAAGTATCACGGCATTCCGCCGTATCACGAGACGCAGGCCTATGTGGCGCGGGTAATTCGGGAGTTTAACCGCCGCGTACGCAATCGCCAGACCTCCCAAAACCAATCCAGTAACGGCGGCCAGTAGCGGCACCGGGCCTGATCTGCTGCCGCTATCTCAGCGGTCAGCTTGCCTTCCAGCGGGAACGCAGCCCTTCGTACTCGTGCATAAAGTTGCGGCGAACCTCCGCCCAGCTCTTCGGCTTCTTCAGCCCGAACCATGCGGTAATCAGTGCCATTGTGAGTATGTGGCTGACCGCGAAAGCCGTTACAACCACATCGAAAGCAAGATTCGTATTCATCCTATGTGCCCCACGAGTAGAAGAAAAATGCAGGCCGCTACGACCAGGATTCCGGCCAGCATAAGCGTGATGTAGAGCGCGGCAAGGTGCTCTTTGCCGGGACGCGGGCGCGTGATGCCGACGGCCCAGATGAAACTCTCGCTGACAAAATTGGCTACGCTACGCATTTTCTTCATGGCCTCACCTACCAGTATGCGTAAGCCGCGGATGAAGGATATGCAATTCTTGCGTATTCGTCAGGATTGAGTCGAGAGGGGGCGTTGGGGCATCCTGTTAAGTGCCACTGAGGAGTGATTTTGGCGCAGGCAGTACACAATGCGGCTGTGGCTGACGGCGCAGAGCGGATCTCCGTTTTGCGCAACGGTGAGATTGTGCCTCTGCTGCCCCAAACCCAATCAGGTCCGCAGGCTGGCGTGAAGAAGAAGCAACCTTGGTCGGGAATTCTGCTGGAGCGGCATCTGGTTCAACCGAGCGAGGTTCCGGCGCATGAGCACATGGATCTTTGCCTGCACCTGCAAACGGGCGGCGAGGCAGGCTTTGAGTGGTGGTCGGAACAACGAAATGAGATCGTGCGCTCACGGCCGGGGTCGATGATCCTGATTGCGCCGGGGACCTCAGACAGGCTGCACTGGCAAGGAGCTTCCGAGCGGCTGATTGTGTCGATCCGGCCAGAGTGGCTGGGGGATTATTGCGATAAGTCAGGCGCAAAAGAGTCGGTCGAGTTCCAGACGCGCTGGGATTTTCGCGATGCCTCCGTTGGCTACCTGATTGCCGAGATGGGGCGCGAGGCCGAGCAGGCATGGCCGCTGGGGCAGCTTTATGCGGACCTGCTTGCAATGGGCGTGGGCTCGCTGCTGCTGCGGCGCTATGCTGCGGACGGATTCACCGCGCCGGGTGCGAAGGGCGGGCTTAGCCTGAACCAGCTCAAGCGCGTGATGGAGTTTATGCACGAGCACCTGGCCGAGGATTTGCGGCTGGAGCAGATTGCGAACGAGTTGAACCTGAGCTCGTTTCACTTTGCGCATGAGTTCCGCAACAGCACGGGAAGCACGCCACACCAATATTTGCTCGATCAGCGCATGGAGCGGGCGAAGGAGCTTTTGCAGTCGACTACGTTTTCTGTGCAGTCCATTGCGGGGCTTGCGGGGTTTCGCACGCCGACAAATTTTGTGCGGGCATTTCGGGAACGGGTAGGAGCCACGCCCGGCGAGTGGCGGAAGAGTGCCTAACGTTCCCTTCCCTCGCTACCATGAGATGGGTATCTCGATGCCATCCAAGTCTGCATCGGTCACGTCAATCGTAATATTCCCAAATTTTCGAAGTCCGTGGGTGCGGCCATTCGGTTCTGGTTGGGCGAACTCGCAAACCTCGACGATGTAACGGCCCGGCAGCACCGTATCTTCAAAAGTACCGTCCTCGTGCAATGCATGACCACCCGTGCCACCGACGGGCTCAATCGCTCCTATGTCGCGTGCGAACATCACCGAAATGCGTTCGTGCTTTTCCGGAAGATTGCCGATGATCCTGCCGCGAACTGTGTACCGGACAGGACGCGGAATTCGCACCTGCAGTGGTCCGCTCTCTTCGCCTGATGTGATATCGAATCCCGTCGCGCCAGATAGGTGATACGCGTTGGGATACACGAAATCGAAGCAGCGCTCGATGACCGAAGGAGACGGTTTCGAGGGATCAGTGACAGTTGGCTTACGCAGTATTCCAGCAATGCGGAGAAAATACTTCGCGGGGTAGAGCGCCGGAGAGCGGAATTGTCCGTCTTCGGCAACCACACGGTCGCCTGAATCGTTGATATACCCTGATTTGCCTCGCCTTTCGCCTGCTTTCAGCAGGGTGAAATGGCAGCGCTGCGGCGGATGGCCCTCTTCATCAAGAATCTGGCCGGTGAGAAAGCCTCCGGGAGTGAGACCAAGCTCAAGGACCTTGGAATCGCCGTGTGCTAGCGTGACGTTCTCATAGAGCGAAGGATAGTTTGCATCGTAGATGCCTAATGAATACTCGCCCTCGTCGAGACCAGCAAACGAGAAGCTGCCGTCGCCGTTGGGTTCTGCGAACGTTTCGCCCGGAACGCCGCGCCGATAAAGCCGCACATCCGGCGAATGAAGACGCTCCCCGGTTGTTTTGTCCAGAACACGAACCGTTATGGATGAACCCATGCCTTCTCCCCGAGGGCGATTGTAATTGGACTGAATTCTTTACCGGATGAAAAAGCAGTTGTTTCGCAAACGCATGCGGCTCTCTTACTCCCCTAGCAGCGTGTGGATTACGTCGGATGCGGAATAGGACGTTGCACCCGGAGCGAGAAACTGCGCTGCAGAGTTCAGGTCGTCGCCCACGGTTACCAGCGGCGGTTCTGCTGCGCCCCCACTGCGGATTTCCGCATGGCCTACGTTAGCCAGCAGCGCATTGCACAGGCATTTGCGGCCCACTGATTCTCCGGGCGCGCCACCCTTTGCCACGTAGCTGTTCACTGGCTCTGCGGCGCAACGATAGCCGACTGTGCCCTCGGGCGTGATGTATGCCTCGCGCAGATAGCCAAGGTCGCAGATGCGAGGCCGTGCCTCATAGACGGCAGGATCGGATGATGTGCTCTCCAACTGCGCCACCTTGAAGGGAAAGCCGGTGGGTGAGGCGAGCGGATCGCTGAAGACGGCGCCACTTCCGTCAGCGGCCTGGGCTATCAGCTTCGTTTTCAGGTCTTCTCGAAGACCGGACTCCCGGCTTAATGCAAAGGCGGTGCCGACCTGCACGCCGGCCGCGCCTTCATCCAGGGCCTCGCGCAGCTTGTCCGCGCTGCCATAGCCGCCGGCCAGCCAGAAGGGCGCACCAAGTGCGCGGATTTCGGCAAGATTCACGCGATCGCGCTCTCCGTAGATGGGCTCTCCAGCCTCGTTGAGTTGCAGCTTGCCACGCGGAGGCGCGTTGTGGCCGCCTGCCGTCGGCATTTCAATCACGAAGCCGTCCACGGTGCCGAAGGAGCGGCGCAGCATGGTTGTTGCCAGTGCGTTGGAGGAAACCACAGCCAGGAAATTGGGACGTGTAACTAGCGGAAGCGAGCCTTCGGCGTAATCTGCGGGGTCGAAGTGAAGCGTGGTGTCAAAGTCGGCCGCCGCGCCTGTGACAGCCAGTTTGTATTCGGCTGGGCGATTCGCCGCGTAAGCGTCGAGAACCGCGGGAATATGCAGCGGAATGCCGGCACCCATCAGCACATAGCTCACTCCGGCCAGCATGGCTCCGTAAAGGGACGCCAGGTGCGGAAGCTGCACCTTTTCAAGAAAGTTGATGCCGACGGGATTGTCATGACCTTCGCGGGCGAGAAAGACTTCCACAAAGTTGGCAACGATGCACAGCTCGGCCAGCTTGCGCGGCTGGGCGAGTTGGCACGACTGCTCCAGCCGGTGCATGCCGATTCGCCGGTAGGGCTCGTCCGGCTTTTTACCGCCTAGGATGAAGTACTCCTGCCACAAGCGCTGCGCCATGGCAGGAAAAGGAAAGGCATTGAGGCCGCGGCGCATGGCGCCATCCTTGTCCCCGTCGTTGAGGCGGCGCACGAAAAGCGTGTCGAGCGCAGTGCCTGAAACCACGCCAAGTTGGCAGAGACTGGAAACTACATTGGCCAGGCGCCAGTTGGAGACGCCGACTCCCATGCCGCCTTGAATGATGCGAGGAGGGGAAAACATGCGTGCATTGTTGCATACACGGGCCGGGATGCGATGTGAGCTATAACCAATGCTGAACCGGCGGCAGTGGATAAGCCCCACACATGCGCGAAAAAGCCGCGCATGAATGGGGCACCCAAATTATGGCTGGGCGACCCGCCTAGCACCCACTACTCTACATAACGGCGTTTCTCATTACCAAAACGTGCGGGATGGCGGCATCCCCACGAAAGCTGCAAACCGCCACCACGCGTAGCTTCTATAAGTTCCCGGTGGTGGAAACGCCAAGTATAAGCATAAGCTTTCCATGAGCCTTCTTGCTCATGCTGAGCTCTGCCGCCTCCCGCCACTCTTCTAAGGGAAACGTTCTGGCAATCGGGATCAAGAAGCGCCCTTCAGCGGCAAGCTGTGCGTAGTGACCGAGCACATCATAGCGAAGACCATTGTTTTCTTTCCATGCAGTGCGGACGCCGATGCCTTCCTCGTCGCGATCCGCGAAACTGAAGACGCGCTTGGGATCGCCGTCCACGATCTTGACGAGATCGGGCAGCGTGCCCTTGACCTGAGCGGTGTGCAGTGCAAAGTCAGGCGCTCCGCCTACGAGTTCGCGAACTCGCTCGACCATTCCTTCGCCGTACGGCGTCACCTTCGCTCCAAGTTCACGCAGCCGACTGGTAAACGTCTCGCCTGCAGATGCGATCACATGCACACCGCGCAGTAACGCGATCTGCACGGCAGCAAATCCCGTCATGGTCCCACCGCCGTTGACCATGAGGGTCTGCCCAGCGGTCAGGGGAAGGAGATCGAGGCTGCGAGTCGCTGTCTCCACAACCATGGGCAGCGCAGCGGCCTCTGTGATGCCGAGTCCTTCTGGAACAGGCAGGAAGACTTTGAGGACGGCATACTCGGCGGCTCCGCACGTTAAGTAGCCCATGTAATCAGGAATGCCGAAGACGACGTCGTCGACGTTGACGTTCGTAACGCCTTCCCCCAGGGCATCGACGATTCCGGCGACGTCGAACCCAATTCCTCGTGGAGGAGGAACAGGCAGGAACCCTTCACATACGGCCCAATCTGCCGGGTTAAGCGCGCAGGCATGGACGCGCACACGGACTTGCCCGTTACCGGGGTTTGGGATGGCGACGTCCTGCAGCTGCAGGACGTCGAGCGGCTTGCCGTAGGTTTCTAGACGAAGTGCTTTCATTGTGGCCGGCTTGGGATTGGTCATAGAGTTCTCCGTTCGGTGTGGCCGCCAAGTCGAGTGCGACTCAGCGAGAATGGCGGTCATACAATCCCGGCTCTGAGCTAGAATTGTCAGTGACTGACATATAAAGTCAGTCACTGACAGATACTACACAAATCGTCAGTGACTGACAATACACGGAGATTCATGCCACGAAACGGAGAGGAAGTACGGAAGCGTCTTCAATGGGCAGCGCTGGAACTGTTCCGCGAGCGCGGATATGAAGAGACCACAGCCGCCGAGATTGCCGCAAAAGCTGGCGTGACGGAGAGGACGTTCTTTCGCCACTTTCCGGACAAGCGAGAGGTGCTCTTCGACGGCGAAACGGCTTTCAGCGAAGCGCTTGCAACTGCGGTACGAAATGCTCCAGATGCGCTCGGCCCTTGGGATACGCTGTATTTCGCTTTCAACACAGTGAAGCACGTGTTTGTTGAGAATCGACCGTTTACGGAGCCCCGTCAACGCGTGATTGCCAATAGTCCCGCCCTTCTAGAACGCGCGGCGGCTAAGACCAGATCACTGATCGCCGCAGTGGCATCGGCGCTATGCGAGCGTGGCCTGTCAGCTCCACAGGCGAATCTCGCGGCACAGATGGGCATGGCTACACTCAGCCATGGAGTCGCGGCTTGGTTCAATGATGGCTCGATTGATTTGGGTGAGCATATAGTCAAGGCCTTCCAGGAGGCGCGCTATCTCTCCTCGTCCAATACGGCGATCGCGAAGGGAAAACGGAAAGACTCAAAGCCTTCACGAAAAGGTAGGACTACCCTGAGCTAGATAAGCCTCGGATGTGTGTGCGGGCCCGGTTAAGATTACTAACCGGAAGTTGGCTTGTATTTACTTAACTCTTACCCAACGCCTCCACAATCTGCGGGGCGAGCTGGCTTACGCTGCCTGCGCCTAGCGTGAGGATCAAGTCGCCTTCGGTGGCAGCTTTTGTCACGGCGGCTAAGGCTGCGGGGAAATCTGCTACGAACTCTGCTTTCGCTTTTTCAATCCGCGCGGCTAGTGACTCTGCCGTTACGCCAGGGATGGGCTCTTCGCTGGCTGCGTAGATGGGAAGCACGAAGACCGAGTCTGCAGCAGTAAAAGCTCCAGCGAAGTCGTCGATGAGATCGCGGGTACGGGTGTAGCGATGCGGCTGGAAGACGACATGGATGCGCTTGAAGCTGCATTGGCGGGCGGCTTGAAGGGTGGCGCGGATTTCGGTGGGGTGGTGTCCGTAGTCGTCTACCACCGTAACGCCACGCGCGACGCCACGCTGCTGAAAGCGGCGATCTACGCCGCGGAAGTTGCGGAGGCCTTCCGCAATCTTTCCTGCGGGCACTTCGAGCTGGTGCGCGATGGCTACTGCAGCCGTTGCGTTGAGTATGTTATGGCGGCCGGGAACGTGGAGCTCGAAAGGGCCTAGGATGGTGCCCGCTACTGTGACCTGGAAGCGGGAGAGAATGCCGTCCTGTTGGGGCAGGGATTCGATGCGGTAATCGGCGGAGGCACTCTCGCCGTAGGTAAGGACGCGACGCTGGACGCGAGGCAGGATGGCGGCAAGCTGCGGGTTGTCGATGCAGGCGGTTGCGGCGCCGTAGAAAGGCACCTTGTTCATAAAGTTCACAAAGGCTTGTTCCACGTCAGCCATATCGGCGTAGGTGTCCATGTGCTCGCGGTCGAGGTTGGTGACGACGGCGAGGATGGGCGAGAGCTTGAGGAAGGAGCGGTCACTCTCGTCGGCCTCGGCGACGAGATACTGCGTCGATCCCTGGCGGGCGTTGGAGCCGAGTGCGTCGACGCGGCCTCCCACCACAATCGTCGGGTCGAGGCCGCCTGCTGTTAGAGCGCTTGCAACCATCGAAGTCGTCGTGGTTTTGCCATGCATGCCGGCAATAGCGATGCCGAATTTGAGGCGCATGAGCTCGGCCAGCATCTCCGCGCGCTGGATGACGGGGATTTTACGGGCGCGGGCTTCCACCACTTCCGGGTTGGCAGGGTTCACCGCGGAGCTGGTCACCACAACAGTTGCTCCGGCGATGTTGGCGGCGTTGTGGCCTTCATAGATCGTCGCACCGAGCTTTTCCAGGCGGTCGGTAACGGCGGATCGCTTGAGGTCCGAACCAGAGACTTTGAAACCTTGTGTGAGGAGGATTTCGGCGATGCCGCTCATGCCGATTCCACCAATGCCTATGAAATGTGCGTGCTGAGAAATGGCGAACATGGTCAGGTATCAGGGTACAAGCTACAGGGTACAGGGGAAGGCGCACCTAACCCATGCTTTTGGCAAAAGTTGCGGCAAACAATTTTGCGAAAACACCGCAACATCCTCCCCGGAGTGCTGTTTAGTCAGAACATAACCGGCGCACCTTTGAGGCTCCGGTAGAAGGCAGCCTCAAAGGATCAGCCGGACGGCTTCTTGGATAAGCCTGTGGAAGGGAGAGGTTATGAAAACGCTTGGAAAATGGGTATTGGGTGCGGCGCTGGCCGCGGCAACGCTGGGCATGGGAACGGCAAAGGCAAATGCGGCCCGTGTTCATGTAGCGATTGGCTTCGGAGGCCCGGTGGTGGCTCCGGTAGCTTATGTTCCTCCCTGCCCTGGACCGGGTTATGTATGGGTTGCAGGCTACTACAACCCCTATCGCGTGTGGGTGCCGGGCTATTGGAATTATGCGCGTGGGCCGGTGGTGGTGGGCCACTACGGGCATGGGTATTATCGCGGATACGGATACCGCGGATTTCGCCGCTAGGTAACTAAGTTTGCAAGTCCGATCCCCCAACCTTACGTCGATCGGAAACGGCCTCTCCCGAACGGGTCCTGGGAGAGGCCGATTTTTTGCCCTTCGCGGACGGCGAACTACACACCTGTGGCACGTGTTTGCAGAAATTTTGAACTTGCTCCACGCTCAAAGTTTTTTGTGAGGGACTTATGGTGCTCGAAATGCTGTAGATACGCGGGTTTTGCTTCCTGCGGGGCTTGGTAAGCATCTAAATGGGTGTACGGTTGCTTGGAAAAACAGCAGAAAATACGAAATTAGAAGGCATACCGCAACTAATTTTCGTGACTGCTGTTTGAACAAGTGAAGGCTGGAACAGAAGAGAGTTCCGGCAGTGCTGAGACTAAGCGGAGGACAAGCCTCCGGGACCCAACGAGGGCAGCACGAGGAGGGTTTGTTATGAAAAAGTTTCGCCTGGTTCTGGCAGCAGCTCTTGTGGCGCTTGGCCTGACGGCAGCAGCGCCCAAAGCTAGTGCGCAGATCGCTGTAGGCGTAGGCTTTGGCCCGGCCGTTGTGGCTGCGCCTGTGGCCTACGGACCTCCGGTTTGCGACTGGGGCTATTATCCCTATTACCCGTATGCCTGCGCCCCTTATGGCTACTACGGTTCTGACTGGTTCATGAACGGCATCTTCATCGGCGCCGGCCCGTGGTATCGCTGGGGCTGGGGCGGCTGGGGTGGCCGTGGATGGTATGGCCGCGGCTGGGGTTATGGATACCGCGGTGGTTACGGCGGATATCGCGGCGGCTACGGTTACGGCGGTCGTCCGGGCTACGGGGGCGGATATCGCCCCGGTTACGGCGGTGGATATGCTGGCGGCCACGTAGGTGGCTATGCTGGTGGCGCTCCTAACCGCTTCGGCGGCTCCGTTGGCGGAGGCCACGTTAGTGGCGGCTTCGCCGGTGGTGGTCACGCAGGCGGCGGCTTTGGTGGCGGCGGACACTTCGGTGGTGGCGGCCACGGGGGCGGCGGACACCGCTAAGCCCTGAACCCTATCGGGGTTAACCAAAAGGCCCGTTTGCTAAAGCAAACGGGCCTTTGCTTTTTGTGCGGAAGGATCTGGCTACGGCCCTTTGCATTTCAGAATTGGATTTAAGCCAGGCTCGCAAGACGATCAGCGATGCGAGCGGCTGCGTCGGGGTGGGCCTGGGTTTTCGCTGCCTGGGACATCGCGGCAAGACGCACCGGGGATTCAAGCAGCCCCACCAGGCTTTCCAGCAGCCTTGTCGGCTCGCCTGAAAGCTCTGGCTCTTCCAGCAGCTCCGCCGCCCCGGCCTGCTCCATGACTTCGGCATTGCGCAGCTGGTGGCTATCCGCTGCGGCAGCGAAGGGAACAAGCAGGGCGGGCTTTCCGGCTGCAGCAAGCTCGGCAACCGTGGAGGCTCCGCTGCGAGACATGACGAGGTGCGCAGCGGCAAACTGCGCAGGCATGTCATCAAGAAAAGGACGGACAGTCCAGCGGGAGGGGTCTGCACCGGTGGCTTGATAGGCTGCTTCGGTGGATTCGCCGTTTTTGGCTCCGGCCTGGTGCAAGATGGTGAGGCCCGGAACAGCATCCAGCAGCGCGGGAACAATCTTAGGCAGAGTCTCATTAAAGAGGCGTGCCCCCTGCGAGCCGCCAAAGATAAGCAAGCGCAACGGATCGGGCGGCGGCGAAGGAAGCGAGAAGAACTCAGGACGAACAGGGATGCCGGTAACTTCCGCATTGTTGAACCACGTGGCAGCCTGCGGGAAATTCACCGCTGCAGCCTGCACTCGCTTGCCTACTCTGCGATTGGCCAGGCCGGGCATGGCATTGGGTTCAAAGACCATGGTAGGAACTTTGAGCTGCAGACTGGCGATGGCGCCCGGACCGGAAGCATAGCCGCCCACGCCAAAGACAGCATTCGGCTTAAATTCCCGGATAATACGCCTGCAGTCGGAAATAGCGGCGGGCAGGGTCATGAGTGTGCGCAGCCGCGTGAGGAGCGAAACGTTGTTGAGCGGGCCAACCTGAATGAGACGCAGCCGGAAGCCCGCAGGGGGTACAAGGCGGCTTTCCATGCCGCGCGGTGTGCCAACAAAGAGAATATCCGCGTGGTAGCGCGTTACAAGCTCATGCGCTACTGCGAGCGCGGGAATGATATGGCCGCCGGTTCCACCTCCGGCAATGAGAATGCGTAGTTGGCCCAAGGTTTAGCCTTTCATCGCTGCAATTTAATCCACTTTACGTGAGATATTGAGCAAGACGCCGATGCCCGCAAGTGTGAAAAATACCGATGTGCCGCCGGATGAAATCAGCGGTAGCGGAATTCCCTTGGTAGGCACAAGCGAAAGTACAACACTGATATTGAAAAAAGCCTGCAATAGCAGGGCTACTGTAATGCCGAAAGCAGTAAGGCGTGCGAACGGATCCTGGACTTTGAAGGCTACGCGCAGTCCCCGGTACGCGAAGAGCACGAAGAGCAAGACAATAGCGATAGCGCCAATAAAACCAAGCTCTTCTGCAATATTAGCAAAAATAAAATCGGTGGAGGCTTCCGGCAGGTAGAAAAGCTTCTGCATGCCTTCCATAAAGCCGCGGCCTGTGAACCCGCCTGCGCCCACGGCAATAAGCGATTGATTGATGTGGAAGCCGGCGCCTTGCGGGTCCGAGTCAGGGTTGAGAAAAACGAGCATGCGCTGACGGCGCCACGCGACCCAGAAGAGCAGCGCGAAGAGCGGTGGCAAAGCTGCAGCAACGCCGGCGAGAAGATACTTCCATTCCATGCCGGCCAGCACGAGCATGAGCGCGGTAACGCCTGCCAGAACAAGCGCAGTACCAAGATCAGGCTGCTTGACAATGAGCAGAATAAAAACAACCGGAACAACAGCGGCACGCAGCAGCGTGTTCTTCCAGTCGCGCATCTGGTCCAGGCGCGTGGAAAGGAACCACGCGAGGAAGAGAATCAGGACAGGCTTGGCAATCTCCGATGGCTGAAAGGTGAAGAAGCCGCCAAAGCGAATCCAGCGGTGCGTGTTGTGCGAGGCGTGCATGAAAAACACCAGCACCAGCAGGACAGTAGACACACACAACGCGGGAAAAATAAAGCGCGGAGAGTTATAGCGCGAGTAGTCCACGCGCATGAGCACAGTCATGGCGAGCACTCCCGCAAAGGCCCAGCAGGCCTGGCGGACAACGTCCATGTATGGCGAGTTGTATTTGGCCTGTGAAACAACGGCAGACGCGGAGAAGACCATTGCCAGCCCCACAATGACCAGCAACAGCGTGGTAAAGAAGATCCACTTGTCAGCGCCTACGCGTTTTGCCATACCTTAGGGTCCTGCTTGGGGTTCTGGCCCTCCCAGGCCTTTCGTTCAAACACCAGTTCCTTAAAGACGCGGCCGCGTTGTTCGTAATTCTCAAACTGGTCAAAGCTGGAGCAGGCCGGAGCCAGCAACACAATCTCGCCTTCTTTTGCGGCCTCGGCAGCCGTCGTCACCGCCGTCCGCAGGACCTCACAGGAATGTATCGGCACCACTCCGCGCAGGTGTGACTCGATTTTCGGCGCCGCGGAACCGATGGTGTACACAGCCTTGACGCGCTTACGCAGGTACGGCTCAAGCAGCGTGTAATCGGAGTTCTTGTCCTTGCCGCCGAGAATGAGATGAATGCCGCCGGGGAAGGCCGAAACAGCCTTGATGGTCGCATCTACGTTGGTGGCCTTCGAGTCGTTGTAGTACTCAACTCCCTTGATGGTTGCGACGTATTCAAGACGATGCTCAACGGCATGAAAGCGCTCAATCGCCTGGCGGATCGAAGCTGCGTGCACCCCCGCAAGACGCGTGGCACATACAGCGGCAAGAATGTTTTCGACATTGTGCGCGCCCTTGAGCGGAATATTCGCAAGCGGCAGGATGGTTTCAACTGGCGCGCCTTTCGCGGCGCGGAAAACAACCTGTCCGGACTCGACCCATGCTCCCTGCTCAACCCTTTGCTCAAGCGAAAACCAGTAAACCTTCGACTTGGCGCGCTTCGCAGTCTCCGCAGCGCGGGCATTGTCCGTGTTCAGTACAAGGAAGTCTTCCGCAGTCTGCCGCGCAAAGATGCGCTCCTTCGCCAGCGCATAGTTTTCAAGCGTACCGTGGCGATCCAGATGATCCGGCGTGATATTGAGAATCACGGCAATCTCCGGATGAAACTCTTCCGTGCTCTCGAGCTGGAAGCTGGAGACTTCAAGAACCGACCAGGTCTCCGGTGTACTTTCGTCAATCAGCGCGACAACCGGAACACCTATATTTCCACCCACGAGTGTCTGCAGACCGGCGTCTTTCAGAATTTCGCCGACAAGCGTAGTGGTGGTCGTCTTGCCGTTGGAGCCAGTAATAGCGAGCGCTTTGCCCTGCAGAAAACGCGCGGCCAGTTCAAGCTCGCCAATGATGGGCCGGCCAATGCTGCGCGCCTGCACCAACTCTGCCGTGTCCAGCGGAACGCCTGGGCTCACCACAATCAAATCCTGCTTGCGAAACGTAAGCAGCCCATGGCCGCCGGCTTCCACATTGATGCCCTCTTCCAGCAGCGCGGGAATATCCTTGGCCAGCGCCTCGGCGCTGCGAACGTCAGAAACCGTGACCTGTGCGCCGCGGCGGCGCAGAAACAGGGCCGCAGCCAGCCCGGATTTGCCCAGGCCTACGACCAGAACTTTCTTGCCCTTTAGGTCCATTCCCGTTAAGTCCGTCATGAAACTTTCTCCGCAAGCTGGCCGCGGTTGCCGGCTGCCGATGTCTCTATTGTCTACCGCGACGCATGCAGCGCGCCGAAACTAACGCAATTTGAGAGTCGTAAGTGCAAACAGTGCAAACACCAGGGCGGCAATCCAGAAGCGCGCAATCACCTTCGACTCTGCCCAGCCGAGCTGCTCAAAGTGGTGGTGGATAGGCGCCATCTTGAAGATACGCTTTTTACGCAGCTTGTAACTGCCCACCTGCAGCATGACGGAAAGCGCCTCGATGATGAAGATTCCGCCGATGAAAGGCAGCAGAAGCTCCTGCCGGATTTCGATAGCAACGGTGCCAATTGCCCCGCCAAGGGCCAGCGAGCCCACGTCTCCCATGAAGACTTCCGCCGGGTGCGCGTTGTACCAGAGAAAGCCAATCGACGCGCCCACCATGGAGCCGCAGAAGATGGTCAGCTCGCTCACCAGCGGCATGCGCTGAAGTTCCAGGTAGTCCGCGTAAACCACGTGGCCGCTAACGTAAGTGAGCACAGTAAGCGCACCAGCGGCGACGATGGTGCAGCCAATGGCGAGACCATCCAAACCATCGGTAAGGTTGACGGCATTGGACGAGCCCATCAGCACAAAGACGACCCACGCCACAAACGGTATAAAGGCCAACGGAGCAAGGTGCGGCATACTCAACGGCCAGTGCCACAGCAGGTCCGGACGCCAGTTCTTGATAAACGGCACACTCAGCGCTGTCGAAAACATGCGGAACTGCTGCAGAACAGCCAGCGCGGCGGCCACGAGAATAGCAGCCATTCCCTGCCCCAGCAGCTTGGCGCGCGGCGTCAGCCCCAGGTTGCGGCGCTTGACGACCTTGATGTAGTCATCCGCAAAACCCACGGCGCCAAAGGCCAGCGTGGAGAAGACGGCAATCCAGACCAGCGGGTCCGACAGGTCCGACCACAGCAGCGTAGGAAGCAGAATAGCAATCACAATGAGCAATCCGCCCATCGTCGGAGTGCCGGACTTCTTCTGGTGTGACTTGGGGCCTTCCTCGCGGATGTACTGGCCGATCTGGAACTCGCGCAGCTTGTTGATGACGTACGGGCCGATAAAGAGCGCAATCAGCAGCGCCGTGCCCGTGGCGAAAGCCGTGCGGAAAGTGACGTAATGAAAGATGCGAAACGGGTGGAAGTACGGATAGAGCTTTTGGTAGAGCAGCCAGTAAAGCAAAGTGCCTCCAGAGGGGGCTTTAGAGCATTTCCCGCATTCACGTGGAGTCACCAGGCATTGTGCAGGGTGGATTTTTCTTAATGAAAATCCACCCTGCTTTTGTGGCTCGCTCAACAGCAATGCAGGAAATGCTGTGTGCTAGTTTCACCCTGATTTTACAGGGCGCGGCGCATCTCAGGCTGTGAATTTAAGGGTGGATTTGCGCTGCGGATTGTCTTTGAAGGTTCGTCTCGAAATCATGTTCCTTTTCGACAACAAAGCTGGCATATCCGGCAGGGTCCACGAAGGCATTTTTGTCGCCCTTCTGGAGCCGCGCATACTTTTCCGTCAGGTCGAAATAGCCGCTGTGCGCGCCGAGGAAAATGTCGCAGGGCAGCGATTTGAGCACGGCAAACTGATAGCGGAAATCATCCGCAATATGCGGATAAGTTGGGTTGCCAACCAATTTATAGCTCTCAAGCACGCTTGGACTTCCAATGATGACCACGTGCAGAGTTTTGCCGGCTTCCACTTCATCGAAGGTGTAAGTCACAGTGCCGGGCGTGTGGCCAGCGGTAAGGTGAGCAACGAGTGTGGTTCCACCCAGGCTGATGGTATCGACGTCATGCAGCACGCGGTCTACATGCGCGGGCGGGAACCACATGGACTTATCACCGCCAAAGCGAAAATCCGTGCGGCCTCCGGATTCCACCGAGCGCACATCCGCATCCATGGCGAAATACTTCGCGTGGGTTTTGCGCAGGATTTCTGCACTTCCTCCGGCGTGGTCAGAATGCGCGTGACTGATGAGCAGGATCTTGATGTCGCCGAAATGAAATCCGAGTGCTTCCACGCTGTGCCTGATCTGCTCCGGCGAAGAAGTGAGATTGCTGTTGATGAGGATATCTCCCTGAGGCGTGACAAGAAGGAATGCGGCAAGGTCTTCGCTGCCCACATAGTAGAGATTGCCCGCGATGTGGAAGGGCGGGAAAGAACGTGTCCATTCCGGTTGAACAACGAATGCACCACCTTGCGCAAAGACAGGCGCGCAGAGGCATAGGAGTAACACAACAAGCAAAAAACGAACGAAACGCACCGGACTACTCCCGATCGGATTACTTCTGCGCAGGCGCAGCTTTGAGAATTTCAATGGCGCGCTCAAGGTGCACGCCACGCGAGCCTTTAATCAACACCACATCGTTCGGCTTAAGATTCGCCGCAAGCCATTTGCCGGCGGCTTCCGCATCGAGAAGAAAAACCGCCGGAACGCCAGCAGCGGCTGCAGCAGTAACAAGATGCTCCGCGTTGCCGCGGACACCGACGACAAAATCGAGACCAGCTTCGGCTGCGGCCTTACCACATGCAGCGTGCAGCTCAGGCCCGTGCTCGCCAAGCTCCAGCATTTCGCCCGCAACAAGAATGCGGCGTCGGCCAGGACGCGCAGCAAGCGCGCGAATCATGGAGCGCAGCGCTTCGGGATTTGAGTTGTAGCTATCATTCAGAATCGTTGCGCTGTTGATTTCGAGAATCTCTCCGCGCTTGTCTCCGGCGCTAAGCGTGCCAAGCGCGGCCACAGCAGCGCTAAGCTCCACACCTGCTTCCAGAGCAACGGCAAGACCAGCCATCGCGTTGAGCGCGTTGTGTGTGCCAAGCAGATGAAGCGTAAGGTCAGCTTCGTGCTCGTGGGCGCGAAGATGAACGTGCACGCCGTCTGCATCTTCGCTGGAAGAAAGAATCTGCGGATCAGCACAGGGGCCTGCGCCGTAGTAGACAACCTTGCCGGGAAAGTCGCGACCGAACTGCGAAACATAAGGGTCGTCACAGTTGAGAAAGGCAATGCCGTTCGCAGGCAATCCGGCAATCAACTCAAACTTCGCACGCGCAATCCCGGACTGCCCATCCACAAAGTTTTCAATATGTGCAGTGCCGACGTTGGTGACCACACCCCAGTCCGGCCCCGCGATGCGTGCGAGAGCTTCAATCTCGCCAGTATGATTCATGCCCATCTCAACAACAGCGACATCGTGTTCTGGCTCAAGCTTCAGCAGCTGCAGTGGCAATCCATAGTTGTTGTTGAGATTGCCCTTGGATTTGTGAACGTTGAACTTTGCTCCAAGCGCGGCTGCCACGGCTTCCTTCGTAGTGGTTTTGCCAGCCGAACCCGTAATAGCGATAACGCGCCTGCCCCACTGGCGGCGCACATGTGTCGCCAGCGACTGCAGCGCAGTCAGCGGGTCATCCGCAATCAGCAGTGGCACGGAAAGCGCGGCATCAGGCAGCGAAGCAATCTTCGATTTGGAGACAACCGCCGCAACTGCGCCACGCTCCACAGCCATGGCGACAAAGTCATGACCATCAAAACGCTCGCCGCGCACAGCGAAGAAGATTTCGCCCGATGCGATGGTGCGCGAGTCAATGGAGTAGCCCTGCGCGATATGCGCGCCTGCATTGGGGATGCTCAAAGGAGCTTCCAGAACCGCGCCCGCGCCAATTGTTGCTTCCGCCAGTGTGAGTTTCATCGGGTTTCTCCGTAGCCTAATCCGGCAAGAGCTGTGCGGGCAACTTCCGAGTCATCGAATGGAATGGTGCGGTCGGCAAGAATCTGCTCCTTCTCGTGACCTTTGCCGGCAAGCAGCACCACATCACCGGGCTTTGCGGCTCCGATTGCGAGCTTAATAGCAGCAGCACGGTCAGGCTCGACAACATAGCGCGTACTAGTAGCTTTCAGCGCAGGCTCCACTTCGGCAAGAATCGCAAGCGGATCTTCCGAGCGCGGATTGTCGCTGGTGGCAACGACGAAATCGCTTCCCTCACCGGCAGCCTGGCCCATCTTGGGGCGCTTGGTACGATCGCGGTCACCGCCGCAACCGAACAGAGTAATGACGTGGCTGCCATTCTTCACGCTCTTGCGCGCAAGTGCAGTAAGATTGCGAAGCGCGTCGTCCGTGTGCGCGTAATCGACAATCACGCTAAATGGCTGGCCCGCGTTGACTGGCTGAAAACGTCCAGGCACCGGCCGCAAATGCGGAATCGATGCGATGAGCTGGTCGAATGCGACCCCGCGTGCATGGGCCGCGGTAAATGCGGCAAGCAGGTTGAGAATGTTGACCTCACCGGCAAGAGCAGATTGTACGCTTGCCTTACCCGCGGGAGTTTCGATTTCGATGGTCGCGCCACCAGGAGTGAGCGTGTAGCTTGCGGCACGCCAATCGCCTTGTCCAATCTGTCCAATGCCGTATATGCAAACCTCTGCGCCAGCTTTGCGCGCAGCAGTGGCAAGCTCTTCCGCGTGCGGATCGTGCGCATTGATGACGGCAACACGCGGAGCCGGATAACGCGTGCCATCAAAAAGCAACCGCTTCGCTGCAAAATAGTTCTCCATCGTGCCGTGATAGTCAAGATGATCCCGCGTGAGATTCGTAAAAACAGCAACGTCGAAGGAGATGCCAATCGCGCGCCCCTGGTCGAGACCGTGACTTGAAATCTCTGTCACCAACTCCGTCGCTCCGCGCTCCGCGCCTTCGGCCATCAGCTCAAAGAGATCGCGTGATTCCGGCGTGGTGTGAATCGAAGGACGAACTTCTCCTGCAATATGACATTCGATGGTGCCGACCAACACCGTTTTGCGCTGCGCATGGTTCAACAATGATTCCGTAAGGAAGGCAGTCGTCGTTTTGCCGTTGGTCCCGGTAATACCGGTCGCGGCGAGTTTGTGCTCGGGGTGATCGAAGAAAGCAGCAGAGGCCTGCGCAAGCGCGCGGCGGCCGTGATTCACTTCCAGAACCGGCAGACCAGCGTTGTAAACAAGCAAGTGGTCAAAGCTCTGCGAAGAATCCGTGATAATGCCGAGCGCTCCGGCGCCAATCGCCTTCTCTACAAAGCGGTTGCCGTCGGTTGTGCCGCCGCGCATGGCGACGAAAACAGCGCCGGGATGCACGCGACGCGAGTCATACTCAATGCCGGTAATGGGCGCGTCAGACGAGCCCGTAGAGCCTTCAGACGAGACTTCTGCGATTAGGTCGTTCCACTTCATGCTGTGCTCGATTGTAGTTTTTCTAGCGAGTGCAATGCACAACAATCCGCGTGCCGGGTGGAACCATGGTTCCCGCTGCAGGAGCCTGTTCGCGAACGGTGCCACTACCGACAAACTGTACTTCCAGGCCCGCGCTTCCTGCTGCCACAATAACCTGGCGCATGGTAAGTCCGACAAGCGAAGGCACTTTGAGGCCATTCGCCGTGGGAACAACAACGGAAGCAGAGGATGATGGCGCGTTTTGAGTTACAGATGGAGACGCAGCAGCCGTTACGGGAGCAGCGGATGCTGTGACTGCGACATTTTGCGACATAGCAGCGGTATTTGCTGCAGGTTTTGCAGGCTGCTGCGCGGGCTGCGAGGACTGAGCCGCAGGTTGCTGCTTCAGCGGATCATCACTCGGCAGATCGTTGACAGCAGCGTAGAGCGAGTTCACATCCTGATCGTCACTGTGGTCATCTTCTGCAACAGACTTATCCGTAACTATTGGCGTCTTCTGCGCGCGCAGCGGCTCATCGTGCGGCACGCCGAGATATTCGAGCACCTGCTGTGCAACTTCCTGGAAGACTGGCGCGGAAACCGCTGCACCATAGTACGAGCCACCCGCCTTGGGATTGTCCATGACGACAGCAACTGCAATGGCAGGATTGTTAACCGGAGCGATGCCGGCAAACGAAGCCACGTGCATCGTCTTTGAATACCGGTGGGTAGCGGGATCAACCTTTTGTGCAGTACCGGTTTTGCCACCAGCAGAGTAGCCGTTCAACTGCGCGTCTTTACCAGTGCCATAGAGGACCACGCCCTCCATCATCTTGCGCATCTCTGCTGCGGCCATTGTTGAGATGACACGATGCGCGCCCGCAGGCAGCGGATTAGCAAGCTGCCCATCCGGCTTGAATGGCGAAGGGACAGGGGTTTCCCCTTGCTTTTGCGCAGACATGAGAATATGCGGAGGCAGATAAACGCCGCCATTGGCAATGGTCGAAACCATCGAAACAAGCTGCACCGGCGTTACGGCAATTTCCTGCCCCATCGCAATAGAGCCAATCGACGACGGTCCCCATTTGTTCACCGGACGCAGCAGGCCACGCGTCTCTCCGGGCAATTCCACACCGGAGCGCGAACCAAAACCAAAAGCGCGAACATATTCGCTGTACTTGTCCTGTCCAACCTTGAGCGCCATCTTGATCGCGCCCACGTCGCTCGAAATTTCAAGCGCCTTGTGCACAGGGATAACGCCGGGATGTTCACCCTGGTTGTCGTGAATTACGCGTCCCGCAAGCGTAATCTGGCCACCCTGGCAATCCACCATGTCGTCAGGCTTGGTCACGCCCGCATCAAGCGCAGCGGAATACGCCACCAGCTTGAAGGTCGAGCCCGGCTCGTAGACATCACTCACGGCGTGGTCACGCAACAGCGCAGGTGTGGTGTGACGAAACTGGTTTGGATTAAATGTAGGCCGAATCGCAAGCGCAAGAATCTGCCCGGTGTGCACATCCTGAATGACGACCGTGCCGCTGTCAGCCTTCGTACGCTCCATCACATGTTCCAGCGCGCGCTCAGCCATGTACTGAATGTTCTCGTCGATAGTAAGAACAAGGTTCTGCCCCGGCTGTGGCTCGCTCTCCGTGGAACCGAGAATATGGCGGCGCGCGTCCATGGCGGTGAGCATGTGGCCCGGCGTGCCGTGCAGCTGCGACTCGTACTTCTGCTCAAGCCCGCCAAGACCCGTGTCGTCCACGCCAACGTAGCCCAACACCTGCGCCGCAACTTCGTTGTCGGGATAAGAACGTTGAAATTCCTTCTGGAAGTAGATGCCCTTGAGGTTCAGCGCCTTGATCTTCGCCGAAACATCCGGCGCGACGCGGCGCGCAATCCATGCAAAGCCGTTGTTCTTGGCTAGCCGCGCGGCAATCTGGTCCTCGCTCGTTGTAGCGTCTCCAGCATCGGTATGCACAATCGAAGCCAGCGTAGCGGCTGCGGCCTTCTTGTTGTCGATCTCGGTAGGAACGGCGTAAATCGAGTCCACCTGCACGGTCATGGCCAGCTCGCGCAGGTTGCGGTCATAGAGAACGCCGCGGCGCGGAGCTACTTCAAAGGTGCGCGACTGCTGCTTCTCCGCGCGATCCGCGTAGTCATGATGACGAACGATCTGCAGCCAGAAGAGACGCCCGCAGATAGCGCCAAGCCACAACAGAAAAAAGAGGCAGACAAGCCAAAACCGCGTCCGGCGCAAAGGCACTGTGCGCGGAAGAAAATCATTGCGCGAGGTGTATCGGCCGGAAACGCGGTTAGGAATTGCGGCAGTCTGCATCAGCTTCTCTCTTGCTCCTAAAATCAGGTTAGATGCAGACCCCACTTACTGCATGGGCGCTGTAACCTGCGCCATCGAAGGCGCGGAATTCGAATTGTCAACAGCAGCGTTGGGATGCACAACCTGCCCGGGCTGCGGAGCGGCAAGGCCGTACGTTTTCGCCATCGTGTCAATGCGCGAGGGCTGCGTCAATTGCGCCTCGGCAAGGCGAAGCTGGCGGTTCTCTTCGCGTAGCGCGTTCACCTGCTGCTTTTCGCTCTCCACGCGATAGGACTTCTCAATCGCGCTGAAGTGCTGCAGGCCGTAGATCATGACCAGAGTAAAGAGCACCGTGACAGCCGCCGAGAAGACACGCATCTCGCGGGCGCGCACCGGGTCCGGCGCCTTCACAAGGCGCGAATTGTCAAAATGCTTGGTGAAGTAGAACTCAGGCGTGCGCACACCACGGCGGCGCGCCGGCTGGCTGGCCAGCACTTCCTCGTTGCGCTCAGCCGCGCGCGAACGCACGCTGCGGCCGGTCTCAAAATATGTAGTTGCTGCTGCCGCCATAGTTCACCTCAGCTTTCGCTGAGAGCCTTTAGCTGTTAGCTATTAGCTCTTAGCCTGTTCTTGCTTAAACCTTCGGCTTCGAATTTCTGAAGCCGTATTCTTAACTTCCAAACTTCGCTTCTACGATTCCGAGCTAAAAGCTAAGAGCTGATAGCTAACGGCTGCTTTTCTTCTCCGCTGCTCTTAACTTTGCACTGCGCGAGCGCGGGTTACGTTCCGTTTCTTCCTCGCCTGCCGTAACAGGCTTCTTCGTTAACAAGCTCCAGATTCCCTTGTGCGCTCCATCACGCAGGCTGTCTTTGACGAGGCGATCTTCCAACGAATGAAAACTTATGAGGGCTATTCTTCCGGAGGGCTTAAGCAACCGTGGTGCGGCCTCCAGCAAATCCTTGATCTCGTCCAGCTCGCGATTTACCGCGATGCGTATTGCCTGAAAAGTGCGCGTTGCCGGGTGAATTCTGTCCTGTTTCATCGCCGGGGCAGCCTGCCGAACAATCTGCGCCAATTGCGCTGTCGTCGTTACAGGCCGCCCGCGGACAATGGCTCTGGCGATTCTCCGCGACCTCCTTTCCTCTCCGTATTCGTAGATGAGGTCGGCAAGCTCACGCTCATCGAACTCATTTACCACCTGCTCGGCAGTGAGCTCGCTGCGCGTATCCATACGCATATCGAGCGGTCCATCCGCCATAAAACTGAATCCCCTGGGTGCTTCGTCGAGCTGCATGCTGCTCACGCCAAAGTCTGCCAGCAAACCGTCAAGCGATCCCGGCTCAACGTGCTTCTCAATCCCGCTAAAGGCTTCGCCAATCAGCGTGATCTGCGGTGCCCTGTCGCCAAGCTCGCTGCAAACCCCATCGAGCTTCGCTTTGGCCATTTCCAGAGCCGCCGGGTCTCGGTCGAAGGCAATCAACCGTCCCTTTGGCCCCAGCCTCTTCGCAATCTCGGAAGAGTGGCCCGCAAACCCGAGCGTGCAGTCGGCAATCGTGCTGCCCTCTTGCACCTGGAGATACTCCAATACCTCTGTCAAAAGAACCGGCACATGGCGTTGTTTCTGGCTCGTCATGTGTTCCCCCTGGGGGAAAATCCTTAATCTTTCCGGCGGAGCAGCTCCGCCATTGCCTTGCGATCGTCGGCCGTAAACGTATCGGCCTGCATCGCCGCTTCAAATTGCTGGCGATTGTGGACCTCAAGATGGTCCCTCATGCCAATCACCGTGACTTCGACGTCATCTAGACTGGCGGCCTTGCGCAGCAACTGCGGCAACACCAGCCGCGCCTGCGCATCCATCTCCACCTGCTGACCCCAGTAGCTGGTCCGTGCCAGGTACTTGCGGGCCGCTTCATCAAACTCGCTCGACGCCGCCAACTGGTCTTCACGCTTCTGCCACTCCGGCAGCGGCCAGACCTCCGCGTTCCTGCCATCGATGCTGGTGACGTAAAACTCCTTCACCTCTGAGGAATCCACCAGCGCCTTGAAGGCAGAAGGCAGCTTCAGCCTTCCCTTCTCATCGATCTTGGCCGGATGGTTTCCGCGAAACATCGTTTTTGCCTCTGTTCTGGTCCATTGGGCTCCACGTTGGGAGCCATCCAGGAGCCGACTTCCGTGCCGGTCTAACTTCCCCTTGCCGTAAACACCCTGAAAAAAGCGAGTGCAATTTCTACAATCGGCGTATTCTGAAGTCGGAAAGAGTGTGTATTACTCCACTACACTCCATTCCGCTCCACTACAGCGATATTAGCTTAGATTCCAGAAGCGGAAAAAGGGAAAAACAAAAGCTTCCACAGGGTTGGTCAAGTGGGGGCACCAAGCCGGATAACTTGTGTAGTTCTAATTCGGGAAACACAAGATCTTGTGTTTATAAATTTGGTTCTATCAATAGAGACCCTGTGAGAAAGCCCCTTGGCAAAAACTAGACGCACAGTGTATTAGCGAAAATAAAGCGAAGGTTGCTGTCAAACCGCCGTAAATCACTAGGCAGCGACGCTGCGCTTCTGCCGATGCCGCTCCATGACCACGGTGACCAGGTAGATCAAAACCACCACATTGATGACGAAGAGGCTTACGCGGACCCAGGTAAAGCGGTGGGCCAGCTCACGGATCTCCCAGGGTAGGAAGGAAGCCGTAATGATGAGCGTCAGGTACTCGCCCCATGCCTTTTCGAGATACAACCCTATTCCCTCAAGAATGCCCAACGCGGAGTAGCAGAATGCCGCCAGCCCAATCCGGCGCAGCATGTGGTCGCTGACCAGCTCGGCCTTGTCCAGCACAAAGTTGACGAAGCGCGACTCAGGATTGAAGCGCAGATCAGCCGCAAGGTTGCTGAGCACATCGCCCACATCCTTGCCGATGAGATGCAGCGCAGCAACACCCACAGCCGCAAAAACAAGCGCAATAAGAAACTTGTAAGCCGCGATAAGGACAAGCCCTTTATCGTGGCGTTTATGTGCCGTCGTAATCTGCGTCGAAGTCGTCATCAGGGGAACGGAGTGGCTTTCTTTATTGTACGGGCTGCGCCGGTGTGGCAGGTACCCAGCTAGTGCTTTGTATTCAGCAGAGCCTCACGATCCAGTACGTTGCCGTCTACGATAAGGTTCACTATGCGGCGCGCGTTCCAGATGCTTACAGTGGGATCGCCATCCAGAACAAGAATGTCCGCGCGGCGTCCCGGCGCCACAAGGCCCAGCTCATACCAGTGGAATTGCAGTTCGTAGTTATTGGTTGCTGCGGCAAGCGCCTCGCGCGGCGTAAGCCCGAGACGAACCAGCAGCTCAAGCTCCGTGTGCATGGAGATGCCCGGAAAAGAGCCTGTAACCGGAGCACCCGTAGCAGCCAGATAATGCGGCTGCGCGGAAAAAAACGTTTCGTTGATGTTCCACAACCGCATGGCTGACTGGTCAGCTTTCTTGCGCTGCCCTTCCTCCATCCAGCGCTGCGTTGCGCCGGGTAGCCTGCGTGCCCATGGAGAAACCGCGTAGTTCATCTCGCCGGTCTTGCGGTCAGGTGGATTGAACATGTGCGCCGGATCAAGCAACGCAGCCGCGGGCTCCTTCCACAAATTGCGATGTCCTGGAAGCCGCTGGTAGTAAGTGCTGAAGGTCGGCATCAACGCAGCATGGTGCGCTGCAAGAAACCTGGCATAGTTGCGCACATGCATGTCGGTAGGCGGCAGCCGTTCCGAGTAGTCCAGTGCCGTCATTGCAGCCGAGCCAACTGGGTCAGACACAAGCGGCTGCTGCAACTCATCGGGAATCAGCCCGAGTTCATAACGGCCCATATGCAGCAGCACATCCACACCAGCCTCAATGCCCACACGATAAGGCGTGGAGGCAAACTCGCCATACGTCACAAGTCCCATCTGGTGCGCGCGCGTAATAATCCACTGCGTGTTGGCCGCGGTGAGATTCGGAGCCAGCCACAAAACGCGCGTGCCCAGCTTTGCCGTATCGACAAGCTGGCGCTGCGTATCCTGCGGGCTCAACTCTGCGGGACGCGGCCCTTCGTGCAGCTTGTTCTTCCACGCGGGCTGACTGGCAAGCAGGCTCCAATCATCCGCGATGCCGATCGAGTCAAGCAGATAGATATGCGGCGAAGGACTCGCGTTCATCATGACGTGCCCGCGCCGGTCATCGGAGCTGGCAACCACGGTGGTCACGCCCATGTAGAGATTGGCGCTAGCCTCGCCCTGGCTGCTCATGCCCGCAAAGCCGTCAATCAGCCCGGGGATGATGTACTTCCCCGTGCAATCGATAACGCGCGCATCTTTGGGAATAACCGTAGTAACGCGCGGACCTACATCCGAAATCTTGCCGTCATGAATAAGAACAACCGCGTCCGTAAGGTCCTTCGCCGAGCGACCCCAGTCCGTAAGGTCCACAACCGTTCCGCCCACAAGCGCTAGCACAGGCGTCTGTGACCATGCGGTCACACCGCCAAGCACAAGGATGAAGACGGTCACCAGAAAGCGGCGAGAGGTATGCATATAGCTAGCTGTCTGATGAGGATTGTCGCACACGGGCATGGGAAAGCAAGATTAACTCGCTGCTAACGTTTTACGCTTGCGCGAGCTGAGTAGCGGTTGCAGCTGCGTCCAGGCCTCATCCACGCTTACGCCATGCTTCTTGCGCAGTGCATCCACCTTGCCGTGTTCAATGAACTGGTCAGGCCAGCCGATGCGAACCACGGGAACGTGAATCTCCATTTCTTCGAGAGCTTCAATAACGGCAGAGCCGAAGCCGCCCATCTTCACATGATCCTCAAAGGTAACAAACGCGGCCACGCGCTGCGCATACTTTGCAAGCACCTCGCGGTCGAGCGGCTTCACAAAGCGCGGATTGATAAGCGCAGCCGAATAGCCTTCCTCATCGAGCCGTTTCGCAAGCTCTTCCGCAAGCGGCATCATCGTACCAAGTCCGAGAATCGCCACATCGGAGCCATCTGCAATCACATGCGCTTTGCCCAGAGGCAGCGCTTGCGGCTCTACCTTGCGAGCCACGCCCGCAACTGCACCGCGCGGATAACGAATGGCGCTGGGACCTGACAGTTGCAACGCGGTCTGCATCATGTCTGCCATCTCGTCTTCGTCCTTCGGCGCCATCAGAGTCATGTTCGGAATACCGCGCAGATAGCTAATGTCAAAGAGGCCATGATGCGTAGGCCCATCATCGCCGGAAAGCCCGGCGCGATCCATGCAAAAGAGAACCGGAAGCTCCTGCAAAGCCACGTCATGCACAATCGGATCAAAGGCACGTTGCAGGAACGTCGAATAAATCGCACAAACAGGCCGGAAGCCGCGCGTCGCCATGCCCGCGGCAAAAATCACCGCATGCTCTTCCGCAATGCCCACATCAAAGTAGCGCTTGGGATGATGCGGCCGGAACAAATCAAGCCCCGTGCCATTCGGCATCGCTGCTGTGATAGCAACAACACGCTCATCCTTATTCGCAAGCTCGACGAGCGTGTTGGCAAAAGCCTCCGAGTAAGTCTGCTCGCCCTGCTTCGTCTTTCCCGTCTCCGGATCGTACGGCCCAAGCCCATGGAACTTCTTCGTCAGGTCCATCGCCGGCTGGAAGCCGCGGCCCTTCTGCGTCAACACATGCAGCAGCACCGGCCCTTCCGCATTCTTTAAGAATTTGAAAGTCTCAATCAGCTGCGGAAGATTATGCCCGTCAATCGGCCCGTAGTATTCCAGCCCAAACTCTTCAAACAGCACGGAAGGCCACAGCATGCTCTTCGCGGCTTCCTCAGCACGGCGCATCACATTCACCGCCGTCTTGCCGCCAATCTTCTGCACAATCTTCCGCGCAGAGCTATGCAGGTTCTGGTAATGCTCGTTCGTGACAATCTTGTGGAAGTACCGCGCAATCGCGCCCACGTTGCGGTCAATAGACCACTCATTATCGTTGAGTACAATGATGAGCTTCTTCGTCTGTTCGGCTATATTGTTCAGCGCCTCAAACGAAATGCCATTGGTAAACGCCGCATCGCCCGCAACGGCAATGATGTTCTCGCTGCCGCCCGCAAGGTCGCGCGCAACGGCCATGCCCAACGCCGCAGACAGAGCCGTGCCCGCATGGCCCGCGCCATAGCTGTCATGTTCGCTTTCGGTGCGCAGCATAAAGCCGTTCAATCCGCCCGGCTGACGAATCGTATCAAAACGCTCGCGGCGGCCTGTGAGCAGCTTGTGCGTATAAACCTGGTGGCTTACATCGAAGAGAAACCTGTCCACAGGCGAGTTAAAGACATAGTGCATAGCGAGCGTAAGCTCCACCACGCCGAGGTTGGGGCCAAGGTGGCCGCCGGTCTTCGACAGCGACTGAATCAGAAAAGCGCGAATCTCTTCCGCAAGAGCCGCCATCTGCGCGTAGTCCAGGCGCTTCAGGTCAGCGGGCGAGTGGATTGCGTCAAGCAATGCTTCCATGAACGTCCTTCAGTCCGGTTGCGGCTTGAGGTGGCTCCAATCGAGCGCTTCCCCTGCACGTATTTGATGCACCGGAGGCTATCTTTCAGTATATCAACGCCTGAATTTTCTTTCCCCTATCTATGCCTTCCGAGAGTTAGACGGAGGGTACCGGCATAAGGATGGAAAAATGGCATACACAAGGAACGAAGAGAAGGCGTAAATGCCTTCAACTACGCTGCAACATCCTTGGCTCGCAGGGGTTTACGATTGAGTCGGAGCATGGGTCGCAAATGAGAACGAAAAACAAAAGCACGCGGCGTTTCATACAGGGAATTCTTTTCGTAGCAGTTGTTGCCTGCACATCGCACGCCCACGCACAGTTGCTCACGCCACAGCCCTCACAGAGCACATCCAATCCGCTGGACCCGACGATGAGGCCCGGCAAGGCCATGCTGCTCGATCTCGAAGCAAAGTTCGCGAAGGATGTCGCCGAGCGCGGCGGCGAGGGTTTCGCCTCGTGGTTTGCAGACGACGGCACCGTACTGAGCAACGGAGCCGCGCCTGTCATCGGCAAAGTCGCCATCGCAAAAAACTCCAAGTGGCTTGCAAAGGATTACCAGCTCACATGGACGCCGACCGACGCCGTCATGGGCCCATCCGGCGACATGGGCTACACATGGGGCCATTATGAAGGCCGCGGCCACGACAACAACGGCAATCCCGTTCTCACTTCAGGCCGCTACATGACCATCTGGCGCAAAGAAAGCGATGGAAGCTGGAAGGTAATTCTCGACGCAGGAGCAACCGAGCCACCCGAGGCCGGCGACTGCTGCAAGCTGCCCGGAACAAATTGATTCGATCCTCACCCCATTTCTAAGTTTTTGATAAAGCCCCAACAGATGCCGTGCAACACCTCATGAGAGAATGCCAGCACGGCGTCTTCCCCAGGTGTATCGACCTGATCCTCAACCACCGAGCACCACCCACTATCTATGTCCTTTACAGGAAACGCACTGAATCTGCTCTTCGGCCGCCCGCTTGCCACAAGCGAGGAGCGCGCCGAGCACATTGGCCCCATCGCGGGCATTCCCATCTTCGGTCTTGATGCGCTGAGCTCCGCCGCATACGGCCCGGAAGCCGCGCTCACGCTGCTCATCCCGCTGGGCCTTGCCGGCGTGCATTACATTCTGCCCATCAGCATAGCCATCATCGTGCTCATGACGATTGTCTTCTTCAGCTACCGGCAGACAATCGAGGCCTATCCGCACGGCGGCGGCTCCTACACCGTGGCAACGGAAAATCTCGGCAACAACGCAGGCCTGCTGGCCGCCGCAGCGCTGATGATCGACTACATCCTCACCGCAGCCGTCGGCATCTCCGCCGGCATCGGCGCACTTATCTCCGCCGTGCCCAGTTTGCAGCCGCACACGCTTGAACTTTGCCTTCTCGTGCTCGTGATCCTCACGCTCGTCAACATGCGCGGCGTGCATGACACCGGCGTTGTCTTCATGATTCCCACCTATCTCTTCACCGGCACGCTGCTCATCGTGATTGCAGTCGGCGCATGCCACGTCTTTGCAGCAGGCGGACATCCGCAGCCTCTTACGCCGCTGCCCATCGCGCCTCCAGCCACAGCCGCGCTAAGCTTCTGGCTGCTGCTCAAAGTCTTTTCGTCCGGGTGCGCCGCGATGACAGGCGTAGAAGCCGTAAGCAATGGCGTCATGGCCTTCCGTGAGCCCACGCGCAAGAACGCAAAAATCGCGCTCACCATCATCATTGCGCTCCTGGCCATTCTGCTCGCAGGAATTGCGTGGCTCTGCCGTGAATACGGCATCGCCGCTACGAACCCCAACGGCCCCGGCTATGAAAGTGTGCTCTCCATGCTCACCCGCGCTGTCATGGGCCACGGATGGTTCTACTATCTTTCAACGGCCTCCGTACTGCTGGTGCTCGCACTCTCTGCCAACACAGCCTTTGCGGACTTCCCGCGCCTCACACGCGCCATTGCGCTCAACAACTACATGCCGCATATCTTCCTGCTGCGCGGCCGCCGCCTGCTCTACTCGTGGGGCATCTATGTGCTCGTCGCGCTCACCGCGCTCCTGCTCATCATCTTCGGCGGAGTAACCGACAGGCTCATTCCGCTCTACGCCATCGGCGCATTCCTCGCCTTCACACTCTCGCAAGCCGGCATGGTCATGCACTGGATACGCGCGGGCGGCTCACCAGGGCGCATCTTTCTCAACGGCCTCGGAGCCACGGCCACAGGCATCACCACGCTGGTGGTGTTCGTCACCAAGTTTGCGGAAGGCGCATGGGTCACCGCACTGCTCATCGCCCTCATGATCCTGATGATGCGCGCCGTGCGCCGTCACTATCGCCGCGTGGCAAAAGAAATCGCACTGGACCGCCCCATCTCACCTGCAGACGTTACCGAGCCTATCGTCATCGTTCCCGTCGACCAGTGGAGCCGCATCACGGAAAAGGCTCTCTCGTTTGCGCTCTCCATGTCCAATGACATCCGCTGCGTCCATGTGCAGGCTGGCGAGGAGACCGACCACATCTGCGATATCTGGGAAAAGGACGTTGCCGAGCCTCTGCGCAGCGCGGGCAAGTGCGTTCCTCATCTTGAAGTCGTCAAGTCGCCCTACCGCACCATCCTGCAACCGGTCACCGATTACATCCTGAAAGTGGAGCAGGAAACCCAGATGCACAAAATCTGCGTGCTCGTACCGGAGCTTGTGGTGAAGCACTGGTGGGAAAATCTGCTGCACAACCGCCGTGCCGACCTGTTGAAGGTGCTCCTGCTGCTCAAGGGCAATCGGCGCATCGTGGTCATCAACATTCCGTGGTATCTGGAGCGGGGCTGATTCTTCCCCGTCCCGGCTATCATTCCGTCCTGCAAAACGTCCTTACTTAGACCTATCGCAAAACCACTCCGGGGCAAATTTAGACCCCGGAACAGCTTCATGGAAGCAGGGGTGACGGGATAGTCTAGGTATGTACCGGATTCCACGGATTCCTCCGGCCTCCAGAATGGGGCTCGGTCCCGTGTGCCGCCAAGTTTTTGTGAAGTTTGAGGAGAATTGCCTTTTGAACAGGAAGTGGTTGGTTTCCTTTGCGGCTCTTGCCTGCGCTGCTCTTTTGCCCCTGGCCGCTGCGGCCCAGATTGCACCGGAACGTCCGGCAAAGCCTGAAGACCCTGACGCCGCCCTCAAATGGAAGGGCTACGTAGGCATCGGCTATACCTCGCTGAACCAGGTAAACCAGTCGCGCTACGGCCTCATCGGCGTCAACGTCGGCGTCATCCGTGATTTCGGTCGCTTCTTCGGCGCCGACGCGGAAGGCTCCTTCTACCGCTGGGCCACCGGCTCCGGCAACCCCGGCAATCCATCTGTCACCTACGTCCTCGCCGGCCCGGAAGTCCACGGCCCCATCTTTGAGCGCTGGAATCTCTTTGGCCGCGCACTGCTCGGCGGCGCGCACACCGGCGGAACCAGCCAGAGCCCCGACATTTCCTTTGCCGGTGGCTTCGGCGGCGGTGTGGAGTACAAAGTAGGCCGCCGCATCTTTGCCCGCATCTACGGCGACAACATCGCATCGGCCTTCACACTCACCGGCGCAGATTCAACGAACGGCTACTCAACGCACATGCGCTGGAACCCCCGCGGCGGAATCACCGTGGCCTACCGCTTCTAACCAATCCAAGAAAAAAGGCGCGCAGCTCATGCGCGCCTTTCTCTTTTTCCGTATCGCTTACTTACGGAGTTCAATCGCCACAATCTTTCCATCCACTGTCTTGTCCGCAGCTTCGGCATACTGCACACGGGCCGTCCTGCCGTTCAAGTCCTTGCAGGGATCCATGGAATCTGTTGGCGTAAACCCAACCGCGGACACATCCAGCTTCGTAAAGTCATTCAGGTAAAGCGACACCGTCTTGCCCTGCTCCTGCACCTGCAACTCAATCACGCTGGGATAACTGCATGTCACCGACTGAATCGTCCCGGTTACGGAGTGCTTCGGCCCGCTCGCCTCATCCGGATGCTTCGGCCTGTTGCTCACCGGCATCACGTGCAACACCTGTACTTCCGTACTACCACTCGGAATCCCCGCGGGACTGCTCTGCACTTGAGCAGCCGCCTGCGCGCGCCGCTGCTCCATCTGGTTTAATTGCGTAAGCCGCCCCTGCACCATTTCCGCCTCACGAGGATTCCGCGCCAGCTTTGAAGCCGCCTGCAACACCTTCTGCGCATCCTCCATGCGGTTCAGCGACATCAGTACATTCGACTCGTTCATGCGGAAGTAGAGATTCCCCGGATCAAGCCGCACGGCCTTCACACTCATTGCCAGCGCATCATTACGCTTTTCCGGCTTGCGAATCCATACGCCGGCAAGTCGGTCGTATGCTGGAGCAAAATTCGGATTCAGCTTGATCGCCGTCTGCAGGCTAGACTCAACTGAGTCATCCTCATCCGCTCCCATCGACATAGCAGCGTAGTAGTAATTCGCAAGGTAGCTCTGCGAATCCAGCTTCACCGCTTCTCCAAACCACTTGCGCGCCGCTTCATGATTGCCTGCATCAAGCTCAATGTAGCCCATCGTTTCATGAGCCGCCGCATTGTTTGGCTCCGTCTTCAGAACCTCATCAATCACCGCACGCGCCTCATCTTCGCGATGCACATTCGCCAGGATATTGGCGCGTTCCACATCGGCGTCTGTCTGTGTCAGGGCCTTCACCACATAGGACGACTCATCAATGGGGGCCGTTGCACTGTTCAACCCGAACTGTTTGTAATCTCCTGAACGGATATAGCCTTCCAGCGTGGCTTGTAATTGCTTCAGATCGCCGAACGCCTTTTCAGCCGCCACCGCCGCATCCTCGTGCTGGCTCACCATCCGCAGATAATCAGAAAGCCGGTATGTTCCCTTCTGCTTATCCTGCACCTCCAGGAAGTGCATGAGCGCCCACGATTCCGCGTAAAAAACCGACCCTTTTTCTTCCTCGTGGTAATAAGGCGAATTCGCATCCACCTTGAAGAGCACCGGCAAAGGAATCAGTCTCTGCTGCCGGAGATACAGAATGTCATCCGCGCTCGGCTTGCCCAGCTCTATGTCCTTATCGTGAATCGTCGTGTTCTGAAAAAACTCCGCAATCCCCTCGTTGAACCAGACAGGCATCCACTCCCCTGTGTTCCGAAACACCAGGTGCGTGTATTCGTGATAAATCGTCGCATAGGGATTCTCCTGCTCCGCATCCAGCCGCAGCAGAATGTAATTCTGGTCCTGCGTATTGAGAAAATATCCGGCAAGATTGAGTGCACCTTTCGAGAGATACGCCTGCGGCTCCACCGACTGAAAGGTCTTCCCGTTCTTCGCTGCGAAAACGTGAATAGGCTCTAGCGGATCGGAATTGACCTTGGGAAACAGCACCGTGAAGACCCAGCGCATGCGCTCCAACTGGTCCACCACATGACGGCCCTGCTTCTCATCCGCGTTGGTCATCAATACAAAGTGGCTGCTTCGCACTTCCATCCATTGGTCGGGTGCAGCAAACGCAGAAACCGAGGCAAAGAGCAAAGCTCCACAGAAAACGCACAAAATCTTGTTCATAAATTTGCGACCAGTCTAGCAGGGAATATGAGCGGCGCAAGCAGTTTTTCGCGCCATGCAGAAAGGCCTACCTTTCCTGCATTTACCTATTCAGCACCGCAACCCCAGCAGCACTCACACCACCCGCAAGAAATTTTCGCCGGCCCACCCCAGTCACCTTCGTCAACGGAGGCACGCGATTCTCGCGCAAATATTGGAGTCGAACATTTGAGCAGAGCATTCAACCATGCTCAAAGCAACTGCATCCATCTCTGCATTGAACGCCGCGCCGGTCGTCCTTACCACAACATACAAAGAAGTTCGTATCGCCTCCAGCATACTTCTCCTATACACTCTCAACCGGAGGTCTTGAGAACCCATGACACGCTGGAAATCGCTTCTCTTCCTTGCTCTCACCCTGGTTCTGGTGAGCAGCGCGTCCACTAAATCCCCCGCTCAGGTTTCCGTCGGCATTAACATCGGTGCCGCACCGGTATGCCCCTATGGCTACTTCGACTACGCACCCTATAACTGCGCTCCTTACGGCTACTACAGCCCAGACTGGTTCATCAACGGCATCTTCGTCGGAGCCGGCCCGTGGTTCCATGGCCCCCGCGGCTTCTATGGCCACGTAGATAACCGTTGGGATCCGCACTACGGCTATCACGGCCCGTTCCCTGATCGCGGCGCGCGGCCCTTCAATCACTTTGTCGCCAATGAAGCCCGCGACGGCCGCGGCCACATCGGCAATGCTCCGCACGACGGCGGACGCGAGCATTTCGCCGGATTCGCCGGACGTGGCCCCGCTGGTGGTGGCCGCCGCCGTTAACACGTAGCACCTCGCTAAACAAGAAAGGCCCGCCGAGCAAGGCGGGCCCTTTCTTTTTCACACAGCAATGTTGATTTTGCAACGGACACCTGACAACGTACACAAAGCAATTGGCAGAGACTGCACAAGACATATCCTGCCGCTTGTCTTTAAGAAAGCAGGCTCAGATAGCAAGGAAAGACATGCGTCGTTTCAACTTTTACGCTATTATTCTCTCCATCCCAGGGAATCAAAGTAGAAAAGGAGCAGTCCGCAGTGGGCAAGCTCAAGGTATTCATCAGCTACTCTTTTCTGGATACGAATACGAAGATTGCACTCAAAAGCAGCCTTGAACAGGCTGGTATTGAGGTTTACACGAACACCGGCGAAACCCACACAGACGAGCTCCATCACGCAATCTCGAATACGCTGAATAAATCCGATCTCGTCGTTCCAATCATCACGTCCAACTGGGTTGCATCGCATGAGTGCCGTGATGAGCTGGTCCGCGCAAATGAGCGTAGGAAACCGATTCTTCCGCTCCGCCACCACACGGTAACAAACGATGGCCCGCCTCCTCTGCCGTGGTATTTGCGAGAGATCGATCGAGTCGATTACTCGGACAGGGAGTTGGAACGCGCACTGCAGGAGCTTATCGGCAGACTGCAAAAGATGCTTCCGGATATATGGCAATCGGAATGTTACCGCAATCTCCGGCTCATCGGAGATGACATTCAGAAGTCCGGCAAACATGCGCCTGCGTGGCAATCCGCTCTGTGCCGGCGCGTTCTTTCGCTTGCGCAGTCGCAGATGCACAGCGTTCTCGTGAGCAATCAATGCGGCTTCAAAGTTGCCAAGGAACAAGCATATCTGCTTGTCTCGGAGCCGATTTTCGGCGAGGCACGATCGATCATCGCAATCTGCATCGCATCCATCTCCACTTTCTGGACGAATCCGCACTTCCGAAACAGTGCGGGAGAATACCTCGCCCGGCAGAAAAACTCAGCAGACTCTATCCAGCGACTATTCGTCTTTGATTCTGCCATTGAGCTGGCCGGTTTCCGGTCGACGCTCCAGAAACACTACGACGCCTACGGCGCCAAAGCACCGGAAAAGAACGGAGTATTTCTCTGCTCGACAAGAGCATACGGAGAGCTGCTGAAGCGCTGGTCCATCGTCTCCAATGACAGTACGCTGCATCAGGATTTTGGCTTGTTGTCATTTGGGGACGCGGAAGCACGGATGCACGCGACACTGGATGATAGCGATTTCCGTTACCAGTCGTACAAAGATGACGACGTTACTGCGACAAGCTACCAGCTGGTGGATGAATTTTTCAATATACTGCGACAATTGGAACCGGGAGAGTTTCACGAAGAATCGCGCGTAGCCCGTTGGCATCCGGACTGGTGGCGGGATGATGCGCTACTGACTGAAGCAGTAGCCAGGTTATTTGAAGACAGGCATCAACCAGCCACACATACCGTGCTGATCCGGCCCGAAGCGGATTCGGTGGAGGTGCTGGATTATCTTCGCCAGCTTGTGGTGCGCTTTGACCAGAAAAGACATGACCTGAGAATCAAGTCCATCACGTTGAAGAGGCGCAGCGATGTTGAACCCATCGATGGACGCTATGCCGCGCCAGTGCTGACAGGACAGAACTTTGAATACTACCTGTCCATGACCTTTGAAGACGAATTAGCGCTGCGCCATTACTATCAGCATGAATTCCATTCGCTCGAACGCGAAAAACTGTACATGCTCCTGAATGCCGCCACCAGGCCGCTTTTCGAGAAAGCCGCGACCCTGCAAAGGCAAGACAGAACCGCCGTATTCTCACAGATAGAAAAAATTATTCAGGATGGTGGTCATGTCCAGCGCATCGACGTCCGCGATGACGACTCACTCGTTTACGTACTGAACAAATAAACCCACACATCCCGCTGGATGCTATATGACCGTCCAGCTGTTCTCAACCTTCGTCCGACTCGCGCAGCTTGGCAATCACGCTGAAGTCTTCAAGCGTCGTCGTGTCGCCCTTGATCTCGCCATTCGTAGCCAGCTCGCGCAGCAGCCTGCGCATAATCTTGCCTGAACGCGTTTTCGGCAGAGCCTCGGTAAAGCGAATATCATCCGGCCGCGCCAGCGAGCCAATCTCCTTCGCCACCCACTTCTTCAACTCCGTCTTCAGCTCTTCGCTTGGCGGGTTGCCGCTCTCGAGCGTAACAAACGCAGCAATCGCCTGCCCCTTCAGATCATCCGGACGCCCCACAACCGCGGCCTCCGCAACCTTGGGATGCGCCACCAGCGCTGACTCCACTTCCATCGTGCCAAGCCGATGACCGCTCACGTTAATCACGTCATCCACACGGCCCATCAACCAGAAGTAGCCATCGGAATCCTGCCGCGCACCGTCGCCGGTAAAGTAGCAGCCCGGCACATCGCTCCAGTAGTTCTTCTCGTAGCGCTCGGGATCGCCGTAAATCGTGCGCGCCATCGAAGGCCACGGCTTGCGAATCACCAGCAAACCACCTGAGCCAGCAGGTACCTTCTCAAACTTGCCCTCGGCATCAGGCCGCGTCACCACCTCCGGCAAAATCCCAAAGAACGGCCGCGTCGCCGAGCCCGGCTTTGTCGGCGTAGCGCCCGGAATCGGCGAAATCATGATTGCGCCCGTCTCCGTCTGCCACCACGTATCCACAATCGGGCAGCGTCCGTGGCCAATCTTGTCGCGATACCACATCCACGCCTCAGGATTGATCGGCTCGCCAACAGTCCCAAGCAGCCGCAGTGAATCAAGCTTGTACTTGTCCACCCACTCATCGCCCCACTTGATAAACGCGCGAATTGCCGTCGGCGCCGTGTAGAAGATCGAAACCTTGTGGTCGTCAATAATCTTCCAGAACCGCGAGAAGTCCGGAAAGTTCGGCGCACCTTCGTAGAGCAATACCGTAGCGCCGTTCTGCAGCGGCCCGTAAACGACATACGAGTGCCCCGTCACCCAGCCGATATCCGCCGTGCACCAGTACACATCGTCATCCTGAATGTCGAAAACATACTTTGTCGTCAAATAAGTCCCGACCGCATATCCACCCGTCGTATGCACCAGCCCCTTGGGCTTACCCGTCGTGCCGGACGTGTAAAGAATGTACAGCGGATCTTCTGAATCCAACTGCTCAGCTGGGCACTCCGTCGGCGCATTCGCCACCAGAGAGTCCCACCACCAGTCGCGGCCCGTCACCATCGTCACCGGCGCGCCAGAGCGCTTCAGCACCACCACATGTTGCACCGTCGGACAGCTTTCGAGCGCAATATCTACCGCAGCCTTCAGCTGAATCTCCACGCCACGCCGGTACGACGAATCCTGCGTAATGATCGCCACGCATGACGAGTCATTCACGCGGTCCGCAATCGCATGTGCCGCAAATCCACCAAAGATGACTGAGTGCACCGCGCCAATGCGCGCACAGGCCAGCAGAGCAATCGCCAGCTCTGGCGTCATGCCCATATAAATCGCCACGCGGTCGCCCTTCTTAATGCCCAGCGACTTCAGCGCATTGGCAAACTTCTGCACTTCCGCATGCAGCTCAGCATACGTCAGCTTGCGAACCTCACCCGGCTCGCCTTCCCAGATAATCGCAGTCTTGTTTGCGCGCTCGCCCAGCGCATGCCGGTCCACACAGTTGTAGCTCAGGTTCGTCTTGCCGCCCACAAACCACTTCGCCCACGGCAGATTCCAGTCAAGAACCTTATCCCACGGCTTGAACCAGTGCAGCTCTTTCGCTGCATTGCCCCAAAAGGTATCCGGCTCCTCAATCGACTGTTTATATAACTCTTCATACTGCTCAATAGATTGAATATGCGCCTTGGCGCTGAACTCAGGCGACGGAGGAAAGAGTCGATTTTCGCGAAGTGTGGAGTCAAGAGCCTGGTTGGCAGAGGCGGGCGTAGAAGACATGTAATCGAACCTCAAAAGCTTAGAACGTCAAAAGCATAGAACTACTGTGTGGGTGCAACTTTAAAGGCCCAGACGCACACCCCGCAAGTTGCAGCGCCATGGCGCAGATTTTATAGCGGAATCTCGCTTTTTTCCTCTCCTGCAACAACTTCTCATGTACCCTGTTGACGCTTTCTGAGGAGAAGCATCTCGATGAGCCATCCCGTTGTTCACTTTGAAATCGGCTGCAAAAACAAGGCAGTCACCAGCGCGTTTTACGCCCAGGCCTTCAGCTGGAAGATCGACGAAGGCCCCATGGGCTTGATCGACACCGGCGACGCCAGCGGCATTCAAGGCCACGTAGCCGCGCTCGGCCACGAGCCGCACCAGTTCACGCATTTCTACGTGCAGACAGACGACGTTGCCGCCACACTCAAGCACATTGAATCGCTCGGCGGCAAAACCCTCGTCCCTCCCGTGCCCATCCCTTCGGGAACCTTCGCCTGGTTCGCCGACCCGGAAGGCAACACGGTCGGCCTGTGGAAGCCGAACTAGAATTCGCCCCGGAAATTTAGCCCTAAGCGTACCGCTTCTGATGCCACTCCCACGCCGTGCGCAGAATGTCATCGAGCTGCGTATACCGCGGCTTCCACCCCAGCTCGGCAATCGCCTTCTCGGAGCTGGCAACCAGCACCGCCGGGTCCCCGGCGCGCCGCGGATGCACCTCTGCCGGAATCGCACGGCCCGTCACACGCCGCGCGGACTCAATCACCTCGCGCACGGAAAATCCCTTCCCGTTGCCCAGGTTATACACCAGCCGCTCCTCGGAAGGCTTCTCCAGCGCCGCAAGCGCCAGCAGATGCGCATCCGCCAGATCCGAGACATGAATATAGTCGCGAATACACGTCCCATCCGGCGTCGTGTAGTCATCGCCGTAAATGCGAATCGACTCGCGCCGCCCAATCGCCACATCCAGGATCAACGGAATCAGGTGTGTCTCCGGCTCGTGCTCCTCGCCGCGCACCACACCAGCAGCAGTCTCCGGAGCGCCCGCCACGTTGAAGTAGCGCAACGAAGCCGACCGCAGCCCATGAATCCGGTGAAACCAGCCAAGCATGTGCTCCACCAGCAACTTCGACTCGCCATACGCATTGGTAGGCTTTAGCCGCGCATCTTCCGGAATCGGCACAACCTCCGGCTCGCCATACACCGCCGCCGTCGAAGAGAAGACCAGCTTCTTCACGTCCTGCGCTAGCATCGCTTCCAGCAGGCTCAGCGTAGAAGCCGTGTTGTTACGAAAGTACTTCTCCGGCTTCTGCATCGACTCGCCGGCCTCAATCAGCGCGGCAAAGTGAATCACGCCGTCAAACGGCTTTCCCTGCGCCTTCGCATCGCTGAAAAGCTTTTCAATCAAAGCCCGGTCTGCAATATCCGCTTCCACAAACGGCACTCCTTTGGGAAGCGCCGAACGCTCACTATGGCTAAAGTTATCTAGAATCACGGCTTCGTGGCCGCGTTCCGCAAGCAGCTCCGACACGGTGCCACCAACGTAGCCCGCCCCACCTGTCACTAATATCTTCACAGAATTGTTCCCTCACCTGAACGGTTTTCGGTTAACCTGAGTCTATTACAGATAACGATAGGCAGCCTTCTGCGTCCCCAAGTGACTGTTTCTCAAGGCTCGGAAAGCCGCCTTACCAGCTGCAGGAAAGAGCAGCCGGCACGGTTCTTTTTGGGAACCATCCGGCGTACAAATAACCGGAGTATTGGATGTCTGTAATTGCAGTTCGGCGTAGAATGGTAGCAGGCAGTCGAGCGGCATGGAAAGTAAGCGCCGCGACGGCTGAGGATATTGATAGGAACTATCGAAAGCTTCCAGCTCTCGTTTACATTGGTTGTATCGGTTGCGTTTGGCTGAAGAGTTCGTGGAAGAAACATCAAGTCCGTGGGGTTTTCGATTTGGAAAACATGCCCACTGCAAAACAAGCAGCGCACCGTTTTCACTCCCCGGGCCTCAAACATCGCATATATAGGTTGGTAGATACACAAAATCTGTCCCTGGCATTGCCGAATCCGCGCCTGCCACTTGCACGGTTCCGGCAGTATATCCAACAAGGCAGCAACGCTTCACTTCGCAGTCGTTGTACATCGGAAATCACGTAGAACCGCGTTTCCCGGCTGTTACACCGCTCACGGCGAATCACTTAGACGAGGAAATACTGAATGGCCCCGAACCCGCTACCAATCCGAGCCGACTTTGGTCTTCTGCCTGAAACAAAGAAGAGCCCGGCGTCGTTTGTGACGAGCGCGGTAATCAACGTCGCTGTACTGGCCCTTTTGATTTATGTCGGCATGACCGCCAAAAAGGTCATCGAGACGCACAAGTACGAGCAGACGGAGCTCATCTTCCCCACCCCGCCTCCGCCGCCAATCAAGATTAAGATGCCGCCTCCGCCCAAGGTGGAGCCGCCCAAGCCGCCGGTGGCCAAGATCGAGCCGCCCAAGATTGATCTGCCCAAGCCCGTGCCCGTACCGGAAGTGAAGCCGCTGCACATGGAACCCAAGGAACAGCCCGTCCTCAAGGCCTCCAAGCCCCAGGTCGTGCTGGCCCCGCAGCCCAAGGCAGCCCTCACCGCGGCCGCACCTGCGCAGGTTCCGCAACAGCATCCTTCCACGCAGCCTGTACACCTCGGTGAAACCTTCGGCGTTACGCCCAACCCGAACGCCAACAAGCCCGCCACTGTTGCCGCCATCGGCAACCCCTACGGCGGCATGAACGGCCCGGCCGTCGCTCCCAAGGGCGTGGTCGGCTCCGCTGGCATCGGTAACGGCACCCGCTCCGGCTCGAACGCCGGCACGGTTGGCCGCGTGGCCTCCGCAGGCCTGCCCGGCGGAACTGGCACCGGCAACGGCAACAGCACCTATGGCAACGGCAAGGTTGCCACAGCGGGCATTCCTGCCGTGCAGCGCACCGTCTCCGCCGTACCACCACCCACGGAAACGCCCAAGTCCACCAACCTTGAAGTGATCTCTAAGCCCCCCGTTCGCTACACAGAGGAGGCCCGCGCGCTCAAGATTCAGGGAGACGTTGTGCTGCGTGTCACCTTTACCGCCAATGGACAGGTTGAAGTGCAGGGCGTTGTGCACGGCCTCGGTCACGGACTCGACGAAGAAGCACGCCGCGTAGCACAGCAGATTCGTTTCCACCCGGCCACGCGCAACGGCCAGGCTGTAGATATGACCACAAACATCACAATTACGTTCCAGTTGGCTTAACATCAAGAATGCAGTTCTTGCAGAGTGTTTGAATTTGGTTGCAGCGGCATTGCCGATGGTTCAATCCGCGGAGACTAAAAAATAATAGGAGTTCCCATGAGTTTTCGGAAGATTTCCCTCGCGCTCCCGGCAAGCAAGTTGCCGGCGCTCGCGATTCTGGCACTGGCGCTTGGTGCTCCTTCGGCCTTCGCCAAGAAGGAACCGAAGTTCGAGCAGCAGCACCAGCTCACGCCAGATCAGGCGGCGCTTGTGCAGAGGGCAATTGCGCGAGAGAAGGTTTTGATCAAGAACATTCAGCAGCGCACTCCGCTGGTTGAAACCTACATTCAGGACACGCGGCCTGACACCAAGCTCGGCGTAATTCCTGTCTCTGACACCTACATGCTCAGCCGCGTCGACTTCGGCAAGGGCTTCTTTGACAAGGACTACACGGCACGCACCGACCCTTCCAAGGACAAGAAGGGCTTCTTTAAATCCTCGCTGGCCTCGCTCGGCGGCATCGGTAAGGCCCTCGGCTTCGGCAGCGGCGGCTTCGGTTACGTGGAAGGCGGCTTCCGGGACATGATGTTCCCCGACCCGACCTCCTTTGACCAGGAGCACTACGTCTTCAACTATGTCCGCCGCGAGTTCCTCGGCTCTGTCCGCACCTGGGTCTTTGACGTTCACCCCAAGGAAAACCGCCCCGGACACTTCTACGGCCGCATCTGGATTGAGGACGAAGCCGGCAACATCGTGCGCTTCAACGGTACTTTCACGCCGCCGACCAATGAAGACGCCGCCGGCCTCTACTTCCACTTCGACAGCTGGCGCAACAACATCCAGCCCGACGTCTGGCTCCCCGTTGCCGTCTACGTCGAAGAATCGCAGCGCTCCGAGCGTGACAAGACTCTCGGCCTGAAGGCGCAGACGCACTTCTGGGGCTACTCTCTCCGCCTTCCGCAGCGCGAAAGCGAAAACGCCAACATCACCGTGCAGGATGCCGAGGACAAGAGCCAGGACTCGCAGGACGTGAGCCCGCTGCAGGCCTCGCACCAGTGGGTTTCGCAGGCTGAGGACAACGTCATCGACCGCCTCGTGCAGGCCGGCCTTGTTGCCCCTGCCACGCCCGGTGGCTTTGAGGAAAAGGTGCTCGACCAGGTTGTGACCAATCTCGCCGTGCCCAATAACCTCGCCTTCACCAGCCCGGTGCACTGCCGCGTACTGCTCACCAGCACCATTGAAGCAACCACCGTCGGCAACACCATCCTGCTATCCAAAGGCCTCATTGATACCATCCCGCTCCATGAAGGCACGCTGGCCTCTGTCATCGCGCTCGAGCTCGCACACGTCGCCCTCGGCCACCACATTGACACGCGCTACGCCTTCAACGACCGTCTGCTCTTCCCTGACGAGTCCACCTTCCGCCGCATCAACATGTACCACTCCGATCCGGACAACGAGTCGGCAGCCAAGACCGCCATGCAGTACCTGCAGGCCTCCATGTACAAGGACGAGCTACCCAAGGCCGGCCTGTACTGGGAGCAGCTCGCGGATCGCGGCAAGGTCCTGACTGCGCTCAACACCCCGCGCCTCGGCGACTCGCTGCTCAAGAAGGACGGCACCCCGTGGATGAGCGAGCTGGCCCACCAGGCGCCCAAGCTCAACTGGGACGACCTTTCGCAGCTCCCCGCGCAGCCGCTCGGCAGCTGGCTCAAGATCAACCCCTGGGATGACCGCGTCGCGCAGCTGAACGCCAAGGTCTACCCGCCGATGAACGCCCGCGACAAGATGCCGATGGAAGTCACTCCCATCTTCTTCCGCCTGCAGCGTTACACCGACCAGACCCCGACGGCCCAGCCCGCAGCCGATCCGAACGGAGCGCCCCCCGCTCCGACCACGGCTCCTGCGGCAGCACCGGCGCAGAATCCAACGCCCGGTCAACCTGCTGACAACAATCAGCCGGCAGCCGCGCCGCAGACGCCCGCCCCGCAAACTCCGTAATTGGACCAAATCGAGAAGGCCGGGACGAAAAAATCCCGGCCTTCTTTATTTTTTGTGTTTTCCCCAGTCAAAATCCTGCGCCTTCTCTCCGCGCCGGTTTATTGTGGAAGGAAAGATTTGATGAGCATGAAAAAACTCCTCCTTGCCTTGTTTCTAGTGGTAGTTTCCACCGTGGGCGCCAATGCCCAGGCCGACTACGCCGCGCGCCAGCGCCAACTCTCCCTTTCCGCCGGCGTCATGGGCTCCGCCTTCAATCCCGGCTATCAGGACCAGGACCTGAACGGCACCATCACAAACTGGAAGTTCGGCCCCGGAGCCTACGTGGACGTTCATTTCACCCACTGGGTGCAGCTTGAAGCAGAAGGCCGCTGGATGCGCTGGAATGCCTATGTGGGCAGCCCGTATTCCGACGAGAAACAGGATCACTACCTCATCGGCCCCCGCGTTCCCATCAAGCGACTCTTCGGCCATTATGACACCTACGGCAAAGTCCTCTTAGGCGGCTCCAGCATGGTAACCAATAGCGCCTCCGGCGACTTCTTCACCCTCGCTCTCGGCGGAACCGTCGAACGCAAGCTCAGCAGGCATTTCACTGCGCGCCTGGCTGACTTCGAGTATCAGTTCAGCTCAACCAACGTCCAGGTCGTAGACACAACAAACTCGGTCGTCAGCTCCACGCATGAAACCATCCACCCCTACGGCTTTAGCGTAGGCGTGAGCTACAAGATCTTCTAAATCCCTTCTCCCAGGGCAGTCGCCGTAGGCAACGCACCACCAGCCTGCGGCGCGCCACCTCCCTTCCCGCCCAATCTCTGGAAAAACCATATAGACTCCAATCCATAGCCGGCAGCAGTTCGCCCCTCGCGATTGGAGATTTCAGAGAATGCCAGCGGACTCCTTGACTGTTCTCAACCCATGGCAAAACATCCCACGAAAAACCACCCTCATCTTCCTCGCCGCTGTCTTCTTCACCTTCGCCACCATGGGGATCGTCGGCGACATCTCCAGCATGGGACGTCAACCCATGCCCCGCTTTCTCCTCGCCGTGGGCATTACCGGAATCTTCGCTGTCTACTATGCCGGCATCAGCATCGCGCGGCGTGGACGGAGAAGCTTCTGGTTCTGGATCCGATTCCTACCGGCCCTTGTGCTGCAGTTCGTACTGATGGGCCTTCTGCACTATTGGTTCCCCGACACGCAACAAAAGATCAGCGAAACCCCGGAAACAGCCCGCGAGCATAACCGGCTCGGTCTGGACTCGCTTGCTATCTCCCTCGCCATCTCTCTCGGCTACGCGGGCTTCGTCATCGTCTTCGTCAGTGAAAACCGCCGCCACATCCGCGTGCACACCGAAAAAGCCGTTCTTGAAAGCGAACTGGAAGCCGCCCGGCAGGTCCAGCAAGTCATCCTTCCCGGAAGCACCGAAAACTTCCCCCGGCTTCCGCGTCGATTCGGTCTATAAACCCGCACAACAGGTCGGTGGCGACTTCTTCCAGATCCTCCCGGACGGCAACGGCGGCATCCTCGCCGTCATAGGCGACGTAGCTGGCAAAGGCCTTCCCGCCGCCATGCTCGTCTCCATGCTCGTCGGCTCCCTGCGCACCATCGCCGAAGACATCACCACCCCTGCCCGCATCCTGCGCACACTGCACGAGCGCCTCATCGGCCGAACCAACGGAGGCTTCTCCACCGCCCTGGTCGCACACATCTCGCACAAAGGCCAGGTCACCCTGGCCAACGCCGGCCATCTGCCTCCCTATCTCAACGGCAAAGAAATCGAGTTCCCCGGCGCGCTTCCGCTGGGCATCGCCAACCACGGCGACTACTCCACAACAACCCTCACGCTCGACCCCGGTAGCCGCCTCACGCTCTACACAGACGGAGTAGTAGAAGCCCGCAACCAGAGCGGCGAGCTCTTCGGCTTCGACCGCACACAGGCCATCTCCACCGAAACCGCCGCAAAAATCGTAGAAGCCGCCGTCCACTTCGGCCAATCCGATGACATCACCGTAGTCACTATCGAGCGAATCGCATCCTGATCTCCAAATGCATGCGATTCCCTCTCAATGGACAAGCAGCAACAAACCGTCCTGCCTGGGAACAACATCCATGCTCTGCGCAGCAACCAAAGCCGCCCGCTATCTGCGAACGCTCGCTGCCTGCACCCCTCGCCACGCTTCACTGAACAGGCCAACCAGGAAGAGCATAGCCGCAATCCACCCGGCATGGCGAGCAACGCTCTCAACCAATAAGCCAATCACGTTCTGCAAATTCAGCAGCCGCTCTGCAATCCATCCCATTGCAGCAATCCCCGCAAACAGCGCCCCGCCGACACGCAGCAGCGCATACCCTCGCCTGCGGCTCAGCAATAGCAGCGATGGCAGCATCGCCGTCACAACGGCCAGTTGCATCACTTCAATCCCCAGGTTGAATCCAAGTACGCTGACCACCCGGTACCATCCGTCAAAGCCAAGCTCACTCAGTGCCGATGCAAACGCAAGCCCATGAATGAGCCCGAAGAAGCCGGCAACCACAGCCTCGCACCCCGGAAAAATTGGCCGCAGCGCATGCATCGCGGAAACAAGAATTGAAACCGCAATCAGCACCTCCACCGGACGGCTCGGCAACTCGACCACACCAAACGCCGCCAGCGCCAGCGTCAGCGAGTGCCCCAGCGTAAACGCCGTAACAATGCACAAAATCTGCGCCAGGCTGCGCCGAACCGTCACGCGCTCCCTCCAGCGCCCCGCAACCGCCAGCAGCGGAGCAGGCAACAGCAGCGCCAGCAGAAATAGCAGATGATCCGTACCTTCCGCTATGTGCCGCAGCCCTAAGCGAAACGCCGCAGCAAAGCCGCTGAAGCTTGCACTCATCATCTGCCCCGCGCCACCCGCCTGCGCAAAGTCCAGCTCATACCACGACTGATTCTCATTCCTCTTCTGCCCCGTAATACGAATCTTCTTATCCGCAGGCACAAGGCAGTTGACGAGATAAACAGCTATCCCATTCTGGTGATGATTCTCAAAAACCAGCCGCCGATTCGCGCCACCCTCCAGCATATCCGCGGCAAACACAATCTCAATCTCGCCGCTTCCCTGCTGCATCGCATCCATCGCCGGAAAGCTCTCCGAAACAAGCCGCGGCGTCAGCGGCCTTCCATCCACGCTCAACGAAACATCCTGCAAAACGCGCAACGCATACGCCCGCTGCTCCTCCGCAGAGAGCGCACCATCGCCATTCGTATCCATGCCCGCCAGCACAACCGGCGCAACCTTAACGCCAGGAACCAGCCGCAGCGTTCCTTCCACGCGCCCCGCCGACACGGAAAGAATCGTCGCCTCAAGATACTCGTCAAGCCGATGCGCAAACGCCGGCGCCGGCAGCATCAGCATTCCAAGCACCGCAATGGCAAATAGCTTTTTCATTGCCCTGCCGTAAACTGCACGCCGTAATCATTCGTTGGATCGCGATAAACCGTATGCACGTGCATTGTCGAGTCTCCGCCTACACCTTGCGGCGAAAACTCAATCACCACCTTCGGCCCCTGGATGCGGTAATACGAGCTGCCATTCCGTCCCGGTTCATGCGTCGTCGGCCCGCTCCATGCAAAGTACGTATCGTTGAGCCCCGCCTTAATCTCCTCCATGCGCGGCGCAGCATATGCATCATTCACAATGCCCGCCCACTCCTCGATCACATCCAGTAGCAGTTCTCGTTGATGTGCACTCATTGCGGAAGCCTTCAACCCCTCCGGCTGAATCACCTGCCCTGCGCGCCCTGGTCCCAGCACCAGATCATCTACGCGATAGTTCAAAATCGCCTGCTTCTTCTGCGCATTATCCAGAGCATCCAGCAACGCAAAGGCCTTGTCATTCTCCGCCGCCAGCGCGCGTACCGTCTTGCCATTCTCCGTATACACAGCAGGCTGCGCTCCCGTCATTGTCGGTGTCATTACGCCATGCTCCCCGTCAACCGTCACATTCACACCCAGGTGATGCCCGCCAAACTGCAGCATCCACGGAGCAGTCATACTCGGAGTGCCAAATACTCCTATCGTGTAAACATCTCTACCGGCCGCAAAGTGGCTGCCCTCCGTCGCTGAGAGAACCTGGTCCGCGCCCATAATCTCAAGAACCTTGTGATATCCCTTCGAGCTCAAAGCCAACTGCAGCAAGCGCATCGCCGCATCACGCTGCGCAGCGGTCAGGCTCCCAAGCTGCAGCCCAGGTCGCGGCACATCGCTCACCGGATAATTCGACCAGACAGACTCGCCATACTTTTCGCCAACAAACCCGCCCATCGGCCCCATGCCCGGCCCGCCAACATGCGGAGACGCACCACTAGGCCCCTGCGGTGGTGGCCCACCCGGCCCTTTGCCGTCCATCCCGTTACCGCCCGGCTGAAATTTCCGCGCAAACTTCGCAGCCGTAGCCGCCTTCTGTGGAAGAAACGCGAACTGCACCTTAGCGCGCTGCTCTGCACTCAGCGAGTTCAGAAACTCCGTAGCCGCAGCCGCAACTGCTTTCGTCTGTGCCTCTGCGGTAGACTTCGCCATCGCATGCCGCACACCAAAAAATCCACACAAACCAACAGCACTCACCATGGAAGCCGAAACGAGAAGCAATATCTTCCGCATTCATTCCCCTCTTACACATGAGCTATGCAACCATTTCAGTGCCGCACTGCAGCTCTGCCCATCTTTGCCGGTTATAAACGCAGACGCCAAAACCCGCGCTACCGTTTACTCTGGCGCTGTTCCCTTATGCCCCTGACGGTACACAATTGCAGGAGACAGGTAGGCCGGGGATTTATCCACGGCAACAAGCACATTTGTCCATCCGCGTCAGAATGACTTTTTTCGCAACCCCTTTTTTCGCAACCAAGGAGAAACCGCATGCAAGTGAAACTGCGCAGCATTGCCATCCCAGCTTTCTTCTCTACCGTCTCTGCATCCTTAGCATTTCTCTTCGCGCAAGACACCCAACTCCACGTAGCCGCCGGCCAGCGCGAAATCCTGTTGCAAACAACCCAGTCCTGGCTTGGCAAGCTCTACGACCACTATCCTTCTGGCCAGCCTCAACTCACAACCATCCGCCTCACCCTTCCGCCCCATACAGCTCTGCCCTGGCACTACCATCCTTATCCCAATTCCGTTTATGTGCTCTCCGGCACCCTCAATCTCCGAGACCGCGCCACCGGCAAAACACTTCTTCTCCACGCCGGCCAGGCCACCGGAGAAGCAGTCGGTGACGTGCACCGCGGCGAATCCGGCGATGTGCCCACTGTACTGATCATTACCTATGCAGGCGTCACAGGCACTCCCACCTCAATCCCCGCAAAGGGCGAACAGCAGGAGTACTAATCCCATATCCCCGCAAAAAACAAAGGCAGCTTCAATTTCGCTATGGAGACACCTCCATTTCTTCATGGAAGGGACTCATCAATCACGAAACGCGCAAACCTCAGAATTTTAGAGTGAGAAGCATACGGTAGCCGTTGCGTAATGGCCAGCTTCGCAATGCCGTGCACCATTGTCCACGCAAGCAGCGCATAATCGAGATTGTCTCCGCCCGCAATTTGTCCTTCGTCCTGGCACTTCTTCACAAGACCCAGTAGTGTGGAGAACGCATCTTCCGCAGCTTCAGCAGCCGCCGGTTGCAAATCCTTTGAAAAGGTCGCATCAAACATCACCGTAAAGTGTTCCGGCCTGCGCAGTGCAAACGAAACATATGCCAGTCCCGCCTCCTTCAAAGCCTCAAGCGCATCCGTCTGCCTGCCAGCCGCCTGCACCATCACCTTCGTCAGCTCCTTGTATCCCTGGGCCGCAACCTCGGCCAACAACGCATCTTTATCCCTGAAATGGCGATAGGGCGCGTTATGGGAAACACCGGCTCGCCGTGCAACCTCTCGCAGAGTAAATCCCGCTGGACCCACTTCGGAAATTAAGGAAATGGCAGCCTCGAGGAGAGCCTCCTGCAAATTGCCATGATGATAGGGCCGCGTTTTTTTCATATTGCTGCAAAGATACCCCTTCAGTGTTGGCACGAGCAACATGCCTTCTCAAAAATTAATTTTCACGAATATATGTTGACGGTAGCAACATTATGGAGCATGATGAGGGGCATGGAATGTTGCTCGTGACAACATTAACTCAACCTTGAAACCGGAAATGAGGTCATCCATGACAAAACCGAACCTGTCTCCCCGGCTTGTCGGCAAACATCTCTCTCCAGGCGGAATCTCCCTGTTCCTTCTCGTGTCCGCGAGTCTACTCATCTTCACCGGGTTCTCAACAAATTCCCAGCAAGACGATCACCACGGCGATCAGAATGAAAGTTCAGCCGCCATTGAACAATTCTGGAAGGTCTATCACGGCAATCAATACGCTCAAATTCCGCAGGTGCAACAGCAGTTACAGAATGCCCTTGATCACGACCCGGACAACTCCACGTTGTACGCTTTGCTTGGCGCTACTCATTTCTGGCATATCGGGGAATACACCCGGGATCCCAATCCGAACCCCGCGGTATTGCAACAGGACCTCCCCGAGGCAGTCGATCTTTTCGGCAAAGCTCTGGATATTGACTACTACGGAAAACACCTGATCGGATACGTCAACGACGACCATCTGCCCGGCTATCTGGGAATCACAACTGTGCACTTGGGGCAGCAGAATTCGGACCCGGAGACGATTCAAAAAGGAGACCAGGTTCTCGACTTCGCGGCCTATCAGTTCCCGGAGTTCAACAACTTCAATCGCTGGGCCGCGCACAATACCGATCCCAAGGACAGCGATTCATACAAAAAATCCCTCGACTCCCTCTGGCAGGCTCTCGATGCATGCGCGCAAGCGCATGTCGATCGCGCAAACCCTGATCTGAAGCCATATCTCTATCTCCAGACCGCAGTAGGAAGAAAGAAAGCCTGCTGGTCCGAAGGCACACTAGCACCCCACAGCTTTGAAGGCTTCATGCTCAATCTCGGAAATGGATTGGTGAAGGCAGGGCAAATTGATGCGGCAAAGGTGATGTTCGCAAACGCCCGCTATGCCGATCACTATGCAGAATGGCCCTATCGGCAATACCTGGAGTTAGTTGCAAACTCGGATCTCAAAGCACGCGCTGCACTCTACGCCGATAACGATCCGTCTAATGATCCGCCCCTTGCTGTGCCCAATCGCGGATGCTCGTATTGCCACGCAACAGCGCCCGAACCTCCAGTTAAATAACGCTGACAACGCTCCCGAGACATCAACAAAACAAGAGGATCGGAGGTATCCGTGTACCACGAAATTGTGAAACGAATTGCCCGGAAGAACTTCGAAAGGGTGAACCAGCACGATTTCCAATCCCTTTTGAACGACTGTGCTCCCAACGTCCGCCATAAATTCAGCGGCAATCATGCGCTTGGAGGTGAGCGTCATGATCGCAAAGCCTTAGGGCTTTGGTTCGACAGGCTGGCGCGGCTTGGGCGTCAGATGAAACTCACCGTGAACGATGTCTGGGTGAAGGGCCTGCCGCACAACACGACCATCATCATCCGGTGGACGAACACGGACACCGGACCGGATGGATCGGCTTATTCCAACCACGGCGTACATATCATCAAGATGCGTTGGGGGAAGATCACGGAGATCGACGCAAACGAAGATTCGCAGGCCGTGACCGAGTGGCTCAAATTGCAGGCACGGTATGGCATTGAGGAAGCATTGGCTCCGCCCATTGTGAGCTAAAAGCCGAAAGCGCAATCATCCGCATTTGCTGCGTTTGATAGAACAGCAGAGAAAAGGCCGCTCGATTTCGAGCGGCCTTTTCTCTGCTGCATTGTGTAGCAGGTTAAGCCGGTGAAGGCGATCCTTCCGGGAAGCCGGCCCCTCCGCGATTCTCAGGCTTGTACACCTGCTGCGGCGTGCCACCGCTGCCATCCGAAGGAGCAGCCAGCGAAGACCGCATCGGAGGCAGTTCCTTACCCTCAATCAGCAACTTCACCTCGTCTGCATCAATCGTTTCGCGCTCAAGCAGAGCCGCCGACAACCGGTGCATCGCATCCTGGTGCGTATTAATCAGCGTGAACGCCGACTGATACGCCTCATCAATCAGGCGGCGAACCTCGAGATCAATCTGCCGCGCCGTCTCTTCACTGAAGTCACGGTGCTGCGCAATCTCGCGGCCCAGGAAAATCTGCTCTTCCTTCTTGCCGAAGGTCAACGGACCAAGCCGGCTCATGCCATACTCGCAAACCATGCGGCGAGCAAGATCCGTAGCCGTCTCAATATCCGACCCCGCGCCCGTAGACATCTGATTGAGGAAAATCTCCTCCGCCACACGCCCACCATAAGCCGTAGCCAGACGTGTCTCCAGATACTCTCGCGTATAGTTGTGCCGATCATCCGGCAGGTACACCGTAACGCCCAGCGCCATTCCGCGCGGAATAATCGTCACCTTGTGAATCGGGTCCGAGTTATCACGCAGGAAGCTCACCAACGCATGCCCCGCCTCGTGATACGCCGTAACCTTCTTCTCGTTATCGGTCAGCAGCATCGACTTGCGCTCAGCGCCCATCAGGACCTTGTCCTTCGCCAGCTCAAAGTCGTACATCGTAACCTGCTTGCGACCAAGCCGTGCACCATTCAGCGCCGCTTCGTTGACCATGTTGGCCAAATCCGCACCGCTAAAGCCCGGTGTTCCACGAGCCAGCACATTCAGGTTCACATCATCAGCCACTGGAACCTTCTTCACATGCACGCGAAGCACTTCCTCGCGCCCGCGCACATCCGGCAGGCCCACAACCACGCGGCGGTCAAAACGTCCCGGCCGCAGCAGCGCCGGATCAAGCACGTCCGGCCTGTTCGTAGCCGCAACCAGGATCACGCCGTCATTCGACTCAAAGCCGTCCATCTCGACGAGCAACTGGTTCAGCGTCTGCTCGCGCTCATCGTGTCCGCCGCCAAGGCCCGCGCCACGATGGCGTCCCACCGCATCAATTTCGTCAATGAAGATGATGCAAGGCGCATTCTTCTTGCCCTGCTCAAACAGGTCGCGAACGCGGCTAGCACCCACGCCGACAAACATCTCCACAAAGTCCGAACCGGAAATCGAGAAGAATGGCACATTCGCCTCGCCGGCCACAGCACGCGCCAGCAAAGTCTTGCCCGTTCCCGGAGGTCCGACGAGCAGCACGCCCTTCGGAATCCGCCCGCCGAGCTTCTGGAACTTCTGCGGCTCGCGCAGATACTCAATAATTTCCTTCAACTCTTCCTTGGCTTCATCCACGCCAGCCACGTCCTTGAACGTAACCTTCTTCTGCTGCATCGAGAGCAACCGCGCGCGGCTCTTGCCAAAGCTCAGAGCCTTGTTGCCGCCACTTTGCATCTGGCGAATCATGAAGAACCAGATCGCACCGATCAGCACAAACGGCCCAATGTTCAACAGCAGCTGCAGCGGCAGGTTGCTCGACTCCTGCTTGATCTTGAAGTTGACATTGCTCGTCAACATCGCGCGCTTCAGGTCTTCGTAGTTCGTGCCCACCGTCGTGTGGAACTGGTCCTTCGACCCCTTGAGATGCCCGCGCAAATCGGGCCCCTGAATCTCCGCATCCTGCACCTGCCCCTGGTTGACCTTGGCGTACAGATCAGAGTACGGAATCTCCACATCCTTGCCGCCCAGGTTGGCGCTCTTGGACACAACGGCCCACAGCATCACCAGGCACACCAGGATAAAAAGCCAGAACATAATGGTTTTGACAGTCGAATTCACCAGGACTCCTCTTTCCCGGCGGGGAGAATCCGATTCCAGGAACTCCAACGCCTACTGCATCCATATAAGACGTGCAAACTCGTCTTCGCGTCACAAAAATGAGTGATTCCCACTCAGAAATTGACAACGCCCCCACGAGTAACGCCCCGGAAACATCCCCGAAGCCATCCGGATAGCAGTACTTCAAATTGTACTCCCGCCGCACCTTCCCCGCAGCACTTACCAAAGGGAAATACGCACCCTCCCCTACCAGCGTTCCGGCCCCCTCACTTCAGCGCCACCACCTGCACCTCCACGCCCGGCTCCGCTTCCACCACAACCCCTTGCATCCACAGAATCTTCCCCTGCCACTCCACCACCGGCCACACCGCCCGCTCGGCCCCTGAAACCTTCATCCTCTCCAGCACTTCCTTCACCTTCCGCGGCCCCGAAGAATGCCGCAGCGTCACCCTATCCCCCGCCTTCCAGTTCCGCAGCACCGCCGAGTCTGCCGAAGCCCCCACAATCCGCACCCGCACCCCAAACTCTGCCGACTCAACCTCGCCCGGCACCGGAACCTCCACGGCATCAGGCACAACCTCCGCATCCGCCGCCGCCAAAATCGCCAACCGCAGCTCGCGATGACTCCGCTCCGCCCGCAGCCCCCCCGCCAGCTCACACCTCTGCCCGGCGGTTCCCGTCAAAGCCAGCTCCCGAAGAGCCTCTGTTCCAACAAAATCCAGTGCAGCTCCCAGCCTCTCCGTTACAAACCGCAAAATCCGCCTCTGCATCGCCACCGGCTGCGCTGCAAGCTGTCCAATTTCCAGAGCCACACCTTCGGAAGCAGCCCGTCCCCCACCCCGAACCGGCCTCCCCGGCAGCACCACTTTCCCAGCCAATTTCTCTACCTCCGAAGCCAGGAAAAAATCCTCATCCCGAGCCAGCTCCGCCATATTCGCCAAATGCGCTCTCAACCGCGGATTCCACCCCTCCAGCATCGGCAGCAGCTCATGCCGAATCCGGTTCCGTGTAAACGCCGTATCGCTGTTCGTCGAGTCCTCGCACCACCCCTGCCCCAGCCCCTTCAAATACGCCTCAATCTCCCCCCGCCGCACCTTCAGCAAAGGCCGCACCACCCCACCCTCAGCAAATTCCACCCGCGGATGAATGCCGGACAGCCCCTCCGTCCACGCCCCCCGCAAAAACTTCCCCAGCACACTCTCCGCCTGGTCATCCAGGGTATGAGCCGTAGCAACTGCATCAAGCGGAATTTTGGACATGAGTTCCCGGAACCACGCATACCGCAACCGCCGAGCCGCCTCTTCAATGCTTTCCGCAGCCTTCCCCACCCGCGCCGCAGCCTCAGCCGCCGTATCCACCCGAGCCTCATGAAACGGCGAGCCAAGCTCCGCCGCCAGCCCCTTCACAAACCCCAAGTCCGCATCCGCCTCAGCGCCCCGCAGCCCATGATGCAGATGCGCCACATGCAGCACCAACCCCAGCTCCGCCGCGCGCGCATGCAACACTCGCAACAACGCCACAGAATCCGCCCCGCCAGAAACACCCACCCCCAGCCGCATCCCCGGCCTGAGCAACGCCGTATCCAACTTCAATCCCAAATCACGCACACTAGGCACGAAACGATGATACGGCTTGGCAGCAATCCAATCCGCACCGAACCGTATACTGCCAAGATGGAATTCCGTCCCGCCAACCCAACCGATGCGGCTCTCATCGCCGCGCACCGTCGAACCATGTTTGACGAAGATGACGTCGCCACCGACGACGCGCTTGTAGAGATTGAGCGCAACTCCGCTCCCTGGACCGAACGCATGATTCGCGACAACCGGTATGCCGGCTGGATCGCCATCGACGAAGGCCAACCTGTCGCTTCCGCCGGTCTTTTCATCCTCGACTGGCCGCCGCATCCGCTCCACCCCAGCGGCGAGCAGCGCGGCTACTTGCTCAATGTCTTCGTCGCGCCCACGCATCGCAGGCGCGGACTCGCGCGCCGGCTGGTCCAGCTCTGCATGGACGAAGCACATCGCCGAGGCATCCGTGTCATCGCGCTGCACGCCTCCAAAGCCGGCCGCCCGGTCTATGAAGGCCTCGACTTCCATCCCACAAGCGAAATGATGCACGTAAAAAACAGGGACTAAGGAGTAGGGAATAGAAAATCACATCATGCCCTCTCCACAGATGTGTCATCCTGAGCGAAACCGCCTTTCAGGCGGAGCGAAGGATATGCGGTTGCTCTTGCTTTCTACTCCTTGCTTCATCCAGTCCCCTCAATCCCTTTAGTCCCTTAGTCCCCACACGATGTATACTCCACACGTTATGCAGGTCTTCGCGATTCTTCCAGCCGCCGGCATTGGCACACGCATGGCCTCTGCCGAACCCAAGCAGTTTCTCGCCATCGGCGGCGTGCCCATCCTCATCCACTCGCTCCGCGCTTTTGCCGCCGTTCCTCGCATCACGGCCATCTACGTCGCCGTCCGCAAATCGGAGATCGAACGCGTTCAATCGCAAATCGCTGAGTACACCATCGGTAAGCCGGTCCACGTCGTCGAAGGCGGTGACAACCGCCAGGAGTCAGTAGCCAACGCCCTCGCCGCCATCCCAGCTGGCCCCGAAGACATCGTCCTCGTCCACGACGCCGTCCGTCCGCTCATTGACGCTGCCACCATCGACCGCACCATCGACGCCGTCGCCCAGCACGGCGCAGCCATCGTAGGCCTTCCTGCCGTCGACACCATCAAGCAGGTCGAGCGCACCGCCCACGGAGCCCTCATCACCTCGACAATCCCGCGCGAATTCGTAGTCTTGGCGCAAACCCCGCAGGGCTTCCGCTACGGCCTGCTGCAAAACTCCTTCGCCGAGGCCACAGCCGACGGTTTCGTCGGCACTGACGAGGCATCTGTCGTCGAGCGCGCCGGCCACACGGTTGCAGTCGTCCCCGGCTCTCCGGTTAATCTGAAGATCACCCAGCCCGGCGACCTCGAACTGGCCGAATTCTACCTCCGCCAGCGGAGCTAGGCATTGCATGCAGCCACTGCGCTCCGCGCCATTCCTGCTCCAACCCAAATGTGTGGTGTCATCCTGAGCGAACGGGGCCCCAAGCGTTCTTCAGCTTGGGGGTGGTGAGTTGAAGGATCTGTGGTCGCCCTTGCTTTTCACCCCTTCCCCCTCAAACGCCCTCCTCTAACCAGCGAGAGGGCTAAAACTACCCCGGCGGCAAGCAAAGTGGGCAGTTGCTACATGCAATGCCCAAAACCCGCTATAAAGTAAGAGAGAATACTCACGGAGAAAGCGCAAAAAGCATGGACACACGCATCGGCCTTGGCTACGACTCGCACGAATTCAAGCCCGGTGTCCCGCTCTACATCGGCGGCCTCAAGCTCGACCACCCCGAGGGCCTCGCCGGCCATTCTGACGGCGACGTTCTCCTCCACGCCATCACCGACGCGCTCCTCGGCGCCGTAGCCGCCGGCGACATCGGCACCTTCTTCCCTCCCGGCGACCCGCGCTGGAAAAACGCTGACTCCTCCATCTTCCTCAAGCTGGCCCTTGAAGAACTACGCCACGCTGGCTTCCGCATCGTCAACGTCGACACCTCGCTCGTCCTCGCTGCGCCCAAAATCTCACCCATCGCCGGCGAAATGCGCGCCCGCGTAGCCGAGTTGTTAGGCGTTCAGCTCAATCAGGTCAGCATCAAAGCCAAAACCCCCGAAGGCCTCAACCTTGACCACGTAGCTCAATGCCACGCCATAGCACTCGTGGAGCGCGCAACCGACGAGGAAGATCTCAAGAGCATATCCGCAGTAATAGAAAACCAGCGCCAGCTAGAAGACGTAGTAGAAGACCTGCTGAGCAGTGTCCACGGCCTCCCCAAAAAGCGCGGCACAAGACCCGTCTTCGACACCGAAGACATCACCTAGGCATTGCATGCAGCCACTGCGCGCTCCGCGCGCCATCCGTGCCGCCACAACCTTGGGTGTCCACATCCGGGGTCCCCAGAAAATGATTTGCATTTTCTGGGGTGGACATCTCTCGCAGTTGGAGATGTGGGAGACCTCAACCCTTAGTTCTCCCGTCTACCGTTCTCCCACAAAAGAACGCGGTGTCATCCTGAGCGAACGGGGCCCAAACGTTTTTCAGTTCGGGGGTGGTGAGCGAAGGATCTGCGGTTGCTCTCGCTTTTGCTCTTTCGCTACGATGTTGTCCAACATCAGCACTCGTAGGCAATCATGGGCGACCTGTTCCAGCCTTGGCATCTAATCGTGCTTTCGTTTCTCTTTTCGTTCTATTTTGTGCTGTTCGTACTACCTTTCTGGTTCATCTGCAAAAAAGCCGGCTTCACCCCGTGGCTGTGCTTTCTGTCCATCATCCCTTTAGGAGCCATCATCCTTCTTTTCATCCTTGCCTTCGCGGAATGGCCCTCACAACGTCCAGCCATGCACGCAGCGTATGCTTCGCCACTACCACCGCAAGCCTGACGCGGACGCCCGCAAAGCAAACTTTGTTTCATAGTCTCGCCCTTGAGAGATGGGTGGTGAGCAAAAGGACCTGCTTTTGCAGTTGCCTTTCAGTCCCCTAGTTCCCCAAGTCCCTTAGTCCCTGTTTCTCCCCCCACCTTTTTCCGTTGCATTTACCAACATCCCGCCTTACCGTTGCACCTGAGTTCGCAACTCTCATCCCAACGGAGGCCACATGCACACCCTGGCGCTGTTCCTGCTGCAAACCCAACCGGATCAGGAGGCCATTCAAAGAATGGTCATTGCAATGATGGCGATGATGCCAATCATCTTCCTGGTCATCATCGCCATCATCATCATCCCCTGCTGGTTCATCTGCAAAAAGGCCGGCTTCTCACCTTGGCTCTCGCTCGTCTGCCTGGTGCCATCCCTCGGCCTGCTCATCCTGCTCTATGTGCTCGCCTTCGCCGAGTGGCCCTCTCAGCGCCAGCCCCTGCAAGCCGCCTGGCCCAATCCCCCGCTCCCGCCGCAGCCACCCTATCCACAAGCATGAAGGCGTAATTGGCAGGCCGGGGATTCATCCCCCGGCAATCAAGCCCAATCCAATGCACTGGGCTTTAGGCAGTGTCTGACGAATCTAAATTGGAGCAAGAAGTGTCAGGGCATGACTGGTAGGCCGGGGTTTTAACCCCGGCAATCAACCTCGCCAAAATGAGTGGGCCTTTAGGCCCTGAGG